>ERZ772900.348-NODE-348-length-49389-cov-16.836624_pt1 | contig 49389 bp, 45 predicted proteins | sample MGYA00512124_ERZ772900 | MGnify/ENA primary metagenome ERZ772900 (study PRJEB29015, sample SAMEA2737716) | human gut metagenome | biome: human gut; feature: human-associated habitat; material: faeces | place: China | collected 2012 ... | reverse complement strand
CTCCATATCTTGACAAGTTTACCTTATTTGCAAATGAAGCAGATATGGAAAACAGCAAGAACCAGGGCTTCACGGTTCTTGATGCAGCAGCAGGAATCTGCAAGGTACGTTTAGCAGGCAATGTAATTGATTACACAGTTGGAACTGCAAATGAGAATGTTCCGGATGGAATTCAGAAGATCATTAAGACTGTAATTTCTGATTACAGCTATCTGCTGATCGGTTAATTTTATAAAAGAAAAAAACTTCGGGGCGTGGCTTTTTGGTCATGCCCTAGAGGTTTTTTCACAAGCCATTAATGAAGATCCCGCCTGCGTAAGCAGGCAGTGAAGCATGTCAGCATGTGTACGTGTGGATCTGAGCGAGAGAGGAAGATAACATGCCCAGAGAAAAGACAATGAAGGTGGTATTTGCATTTCCAACTACCACAATGGCAATGAAAATGGAAGCAGCTGCAAAAGCAAAAGAGGCTCCGGGACGTCTGATCCCGGTTCCAAGGCAGATCAGCGCAGGCTGTGGAATGGCCTGGTGCGCACCGGTTGCGGACAGAGTTTCTCTGGAGCAGCTGATCGCTACGGAACAGATCGTAACAGAGGGCTGCTATGAGCTGTTATTATAAAGGAGGCTGGATAATATGAGACAGATCATTAAAAACGGAACTATAGTCACAGGAAGCGGAAGTTTTCCTGCAGATATCCTCATTGATGGGGAAAAGATCGCGGCTACAGGTACAGCTGAAGAGATTAAAAAACTGGCACAGCCGGGAGATAAGGAGATCGATGCATCTGGATGCCTGATTTTCCCTGGATTTATTGATGCACATACCCATTTCGACCTGCATGTGGCAGGAACTGTAACAGCAGATGATTTTGCTACCGGTACAAAGGCTGCTTTAAAAGGCGGTACTACTACCATTATCGATTTTGGAACCCAGTATCCGGGAGAAACACTGGCAGAAGGCTTAAAGAACTGGCATGAAAAGGCAGATGGAAAGTGTTCCTGCGATTACAGCTTCCATATGTCTATTACAGACTGGAACCCTTCTGTTTCCAAAGAAGTCCAGGATATGATGGATGAAGGAATTACTTCTTTTAAACTGTATATGACTTATGATACCCAGGTAGATGATAAGACCTTATTTGAGATCTTACAGAGATTAAAAGAGACTGGCGGTATCACCGGTGTACACTGTGAAAACAGCGGTATGATTGCAGCTTTACAGGAAGAAGCAAAGGCAGCAGGAAAAATGGGTGTTTCCAGCCATCCAAAGACCAGACCGGTAGCTGCGGAAGCAGAAGCAATTGGAAGACTGTTACGTCTGGCAGAAGTAGCAGATGTTCCTGTAGTTGTAGTGCATCTGACCTGTAAAGAAGGATATGATGTGATTGCACAGGCCCGCAAGAGAGGACAGAAGGTTTATGTGGAGACCTGTCCACAGTATCTGCTGATGGATGACAGTCTTTATGAACTTCCTGGCTTTGAAAGTGCAAAATATGTGTGCGCGCCGCCTTTAAGAAAGAAAGAAGACCAGGACTGCTTGTGGAAAGGTCTGGCAGACGGTACCATCCAGACTGTTTCTACTGACCACTGCAGCTTTACCACAGAGCAGAAGAAGTTAGGAGAAGGCGACTTTACCAAGATCCCAGGCGGTATGCCGGGTGCTGAGACAAGAGGGACTTTGATCTATACTTACGGTGTAGATAAGGGTCGTATCACAAAAGAAGATATGTGTCGCGTTCTGTCTGAAAATCCTGCAAAACTGTATGGCTTATACCCGAGAAAGGGCGTGATCGCTCCAGGAAGTGACGCAGACCTTGTGATCATGCGTACAGGTGTAGAAGATGTGATCACAGCCAAAGATCAGGTCCAGAATGTAGATTATGCACCATTTGAAGGTACAAAAGTGACCGGAAGAGTGGAAAGCGTGTTCTTACGTGGACTTCAGGCTGTAAAGGACGGAAAAGTGGTAGAAGAGAAGAAGGGCGAGTTCCTGAAGAGAGGAAAATATGCTCTGTAAAATAGAGTGAGTGAGAAAACGGGCTCTGGCAGCTGACTAATGTGGCTGCCGGGCCCGTTTTTTGTTATGGCAGTTGACTTTCCCCGCCAGGCGGGGTTCCAATGCTATATTTATCTCACTTTCGTAAAAATTCCTCGTAAATCATAGATTGCATGCCGTGGACATTTCACTGCACACATACCGCAGCTTAAGCAGGATGCTTCATCAATCACTGCGCAGTTGTCTTCTACGTGGATGGCACTGGCAGTACAGGTCTTTTCGCAGATGCCGCAGCCGATACAGCTGACGGCACAGACACCTCTTGCGTCTTTGCCTTTATCTTTGTTGGAACATTTAACAGCAATGGTATTGGCACAGTCGTGTAAGTGGATGATGTGCTGAGGACATTCTCTGGTGCAGCGTCCGCAGGCGATACATTTTTCTTCATCTACTTCAGCTACGCCATGTTCATTCAGATGGATGGCACCGAATTTACAGCTTTCTACACATTTTCCGCAGGCGATACAGCCATAGGAACAGCTGGAGCCTTCTGTTACATGACATCCGCCGTTGCAGGCTACAAAAGCAGAACGATATGGAAATTTCTTTTTAACAGCCATGATTAGAATCTCCTTTCATAAGGTGTTCCTGAAATTGGAAGGCTGTAGCGGCGTTCTCCGTCACAGCGATAGTAAGCGTCTGTAATGGCCGGAGCAGTAGGGATAGAAGTGATCTCTCCGATACCGATGGCTCCGCAGGCTACATTCAGACCAGGTTTGTCAATAACAATGGCTTCGATCTCAGGTACTTCATGAGCGCGGAAGAGACCTAAAGAACCATATTTTTCAATAGGCTTGCAGTTGTCATCAATTGGATAACGCTCTCTTAAAGCATATCCCATGGACATAACGACACCGCCCTCGATCTGGCCTTCGCAGGATAATGGGTTTACTGCCTTACCTACATCATGGGCAGCAACCATTTTCTCGATCTTCTTGGTCTTTGGATCGACGATGCACATCTGGGTAGCATAACCGTAAGCTACGTGGGATACAGGGTTTGGTACGTCAGCTCCTAACGGGTCTGTCTTTGCAAGGTATTCACCGTAGAATACCTGTCCCTTCAGGTCATCTAAGGAATGATGTTCGCTGGCATTCTTTGCTTCCATTACCTTTTCGCAGGCACGGCGGCAGGCTTCACCGGTAACTAAAGTCTGGCGGGAACCGGAAGTATCACCGGAGTCAGGTGCGATCCAGGTGTTGCTCCGCTCATATACGATCTGGTCTCTTGCCAGGTCAGTATTTGTAACTACCATCTGTACCAGGACGGTACCAAGTCCCTGTCCAATACAGGAAGCACCGGTATAGATGTGCAGTTTTGCGTCATCTTCTACGATTAGTTTTACACGGCCCCAGTCAGGGATACCAACGCCGACACCGGCATTCTTCATAGCGCAGGCAAGACCAACGGCTTTACCAGAAGCTACAGCAGCGTCATATTCTTCTTTTACAGCTTCCAGTGTTTCAACCAGACCGGTGGAATTATCTACGATCTGACCGTTTGGAAGAACGCCGCCCGGACGGATGGCATTGCGGTAGCGGATCTCCCAAGGAGTGATACCGATCTCATCTGCCATCATGTTCAGAAGAGTTTCTACTGCAAAACAGGTCTGTGTTACGCCGAAACCGCGGAAAGCACCGGCTGGCGGATTGTTTGTATAATAAGCAGTTCCCTCGATCTTAAAGTTTTCATAAGCATAAGGACCTGCAGCGTGGGTACATGCACGTTCCAGAACAGGACCACCAAGGGAAGCGAAAGCACCTGTATCAGAAGCAACTTTTGCCTTAACGCCCATGATCTTACCGTTTTCATCACAGCCCATGGTGAAATCCATAACAAAGTGATGACGCTTTGGATGTACCAGGAGAGACTCTGCTCTTGTAAGGCTTACTTTTACAGCACGGCCTGTGCAGTAGGTCATCAGTGCAGCGTGATGCTGAACGGACATATCCTCTTTGCCGCCGAAACCGCCGCCAACTAAGGCATTCTGTACCTTGACTTTTTTGCTCCCTAACAGTCTGGTACATTCGTGAAGGGTAGTATGGGAAGACTGGTCAGTAGTGATCAGGAACACATCGCCGTCACTGTCCATATAGGAAACAACACATTCCGGTTCCAGGAAAGCATGCTCAGTCCACGGAGTCTCAAAGTGATGGGAAATAACGTGTGCTGCATGTTTGATGGCTTCCTCAGCATTGCCGCGACAGACATGTTTGTAAGCCTGTACATTGGAGGTTTCCTCATCATATACTAAAGGTGCATTTGGTGCAGCTGCTTCTTCAATGTTGTGGATAGCCGGAAGTACCTCATACTCAACTTTTACCAGTTTCTTTGCTTTCTCCAGAGTTTCTCTGTCTTCAGCAACCACCAGGGCAATGGCATCTCCCAGATAATGGGTCAGACCGCCTACCGGGATCAGTGTATATTGGTCATGCTTTAAGTGTCCAACCAGATTTTCACCAGGAACATCTTCTGCAGTAAGTACAGCCACAACACCAGGAAGTGCTTTTGCTGCAGAAATATCAATAGAAAGCACACGAGCTCTTGGATATTTGCTTCGTACAGCAGAGCCATAGCACATGTTGTCAAAATAGAAGTCGTCCGGATATTTGCCATATCCTAAAACTTTTTCTTCTACGTCCAGACGATGGACTCTGGAACCGATCTTCCAGTCAGTTGCGCTGTCTTCCGGGATAATTCCTTCACGTTTGATCTTGGCTGCCAGACGGATCGCAGCAATGATCTTTACATAACCGGTACAGCGGCAGTAGTTGTTGCGGATGGCATAGCGTATCTCAGCTTCTGTCGGATCTGGATTTTTATCTAACAGTGCTTTGGTACACATAACCATACCAGGGATACAGAAACCGCACTGTACAGCACCTGCTTCCCCGTAAGCGTAGGTGTAAACTTTGGATTCCCAGTCAGTAAGGCCTTCTACGGTAATAATGTTGCGGCCCTCTAAGGTGTCCGTGGTAGGCACACAGGCGCGACAGGTTTCACCGTCAATGATAACGGTACAGGCACCGCAGGCACCTTGACTGCATCCGTCTTTTACGGAAGTCAGTTTCAGCTCGTCACGCAGGAACCGTAACAGGGACTGCTTACGTGTAGTTGTCACAGACTTGCCGTTTACAAAGAATGTAGACATATGTATAATCTCCTTTCAAGGTAGAAACAAATAAGTTGTTAAAACGAATAATAAACCGACCATTTATACTTTTATTTTATCATAGAATAAACAAAAAGCAACAACAATCTCAAAAAAATTTATGTATGAACAAAAAAATTGTAAGCGCTTATTTCAAGGGAGAATAACGAAAATCCCCGGTTTTTGAAGATAACGTAAGTCACCTTCAGAAATCGGGGATGTAATTGGCAAAATATGGAAAAAATTATTTTTGTGGGAGAAAAAACTATTTCTTTTTGGGGTCCGGACGTTCTGCACGAAGCTGGTCTGTCAGCTGCTCGATCATCTGCATTTTCATATACACATCAAAGGAAAGTTCACAGATAAAGGAAAATAATTTCAGGTAATCCTGGTCGCCGTCTTCCTCAGAAACATCCTGGAATGTATCCATTGCTTTCTGGAATTTAGAGGCGATATCTGTTTTAATAGAGGACATTTCACTTTCTTCTAATGTAAATACTTCTCTGTAAATGTCTTCCAATGAAAGACTGGAACCATGACCTGTAAAATGTTTGGCGGTGATAGGCTTAAACAGTTCTTCAATATCCCTGAAAGATAACAGGCTCTTAAAATAGTAGATAAAGATCAGCATGAGCATGTGTTCTTTGGAATATTTCTTTTTAACAGGTGGTGGGAGAAGATTATTTTTTGCGTAATTATTGATCATAGTCTTGGTAAGGACCTTGTCTTCTTCATACCGTCTGGTGTTCTTTAAATGTTCTTCCATAAAGGTTGTGACCTGATCCATATACAGGTCAATATTGGGGATCTCTTCCGGTTGTACGTGGGTCTGTCTGTCAAGATAGGCGAAAAGATCCTGAAGCCGTTCTTCATTTATTTTCATTAAAAGTCACCTCGGTTTATATTGTAACATTGCTATATATATTATATAGTATTGAATACTATATGACAAGAATAAAATGTTGATGATTTTTTGAATGAAATGGTTTATAATGTTTCGATGTAACGTTACTTTAATAAGTTCACGCGTAAAACAGCTAAAGAAGTGAATGTGAAAATACACATAATATTAAGAGCAACTTAAAAAATACACTGTAAAAAACAAATAAAACAAAAACAGAAAAATAAAGATTAATAAAATAAATTGCACAAAAACTATTTGACATATATCATTGGCAATGCTATAATTCATTTAACAACATTATTAATAATATTAGAGATAATATTAAAAAAGGAGGAAGATATATGAAGAAGAGAGCAATGGTGATGGCAGTGGCAGCTATGATGGCAGCCGGAGCACTGACCGCATGCGGAGGCGGTTCCAAGGATACCGCAGGTACAGCTGACACAAAAGCCGCTGAAGAGACCAAGGCAGAGGAAAAGAGCGAGGAGACCAGTGCGGAAGCATCTGGCGAGAAGCAGGTATTCCCGGCTGGTACAGTAACTGTATATGCAATGGGTAACCCGCAGTACAGACAGCAGTGGTTTGAGACCTGGCTGGACAACCACAGAGACATCGCTCCGGATGTTAAGATCGAGTTTGTACAGACCAAGGGTACCGCTGATATCCGTGAGAAGATCACAATGACCGCACTTTCCGGTGCTACCGATGACCTTCCGGATGCAGCTATGTTAGACCCTGTTACCATCCAGGACCTTGCAAAGGCAGGTTTATTAAAGGATGAGACAGAGTACCTGACCCCACTTATTGACAAGATGGTAGATGGTGCAACTACAGATGCAACCATCAGCGGTCACATCTATGCACTGCCTGACTCTGTAAGACCTCAGGTTCTGTTCTACAACAAAGCTATTTTCGATGAGTATGGCATTGATCCAGAAATGATGAAGACGATGGACGGCTATATCGAAGCTGGACGTCAGTTAAAGGAAAAGAGCAACGGAGAAGTTTACTTATCTTATATCGATCCTACCAGCAAGACCTGGAGATACTGGGGACGTCGTGGTTTAATGCCATCTGCAGGTGCTAAGATCTGGGATGAGAACGGTGAAGTTGTGATCGGTTCTGACGAAGGAACCAAGAAAGCTTTAGGCGCTCTTGATACTATGAATACAGAAGGACTTCTGTTAAAGACCACCATCATGGAGCCGGCTCTGTATGATGCAATCAACAAAAAGCAGGTTGCTACTTTCTGCATCGGCGCTTTCTGGGATGAGTTCATGCGTAAGAACTGTGAAGCTACCAAGGGTGACTGGAGAGTTATGTCCGCACCTGAATTTGAGGGTGTAAACAAGGCAGGTGCTCCTGTTTCCCAGTACATGGGTATCATTGAAAAAGGTGACAATCCTTATTCCGAACTGTTCCGTATGATGTGGTATGATTTCACCTTTGACGGAGCTGCAAAAGAAGAGTGGGTTAAGTCCATGGAAGAACAGAATGCTCCTTATTCCAACCCTGTTTCCAAGGAACTGTTACAGTCTGACTTCTGGAAAGAACCATCCGATTTCTACGGCGGAATGTCCTTCCGTGAAATGGAAGGTAAGTGCCTGGAGAATGGCGCAGAGAACCTGGTTGTAACTCCTCAGGATGCTGAAGCAGATGAGATCATTTCTGCAGAGTTAGAGAACTATGTTGCAGGCAACCAGACCATGGATGAAGCAATTGCAAACATGGACAAGAACTTAAAGGCTAAGATCGGAAAAGCCGAGATCGTTAAATAATCTATTTATAAACAGCCAGGCGGTTTACTGACAGAAGACCGCCTGGCGTAACTAAAGGAGGAGGTAGAACATGCTTAAGGCACTGAAAAAGTATAAAGCTCCCTATCTGTTTATTCTGCCCTTTTTTATCCTGTTTTTCGTATTCCAGCTGGTTCCTACCATATGGACATTCTACATCAGTTTTACTGACTGGAAGGGAATTGGGGATCCGGAATTTTCCGGTCTGGGCAATTACAAGAAAATGATGGTTGACAACATGTTCTGGGAGTCACTTGGAAATACAGTTGTCTATTGGCTGACAGGCCTCGTCTTTATTTTATTCTGTGCACTGTTGATCGCATGTCTGTTAAACAGCCGTTTTTTAAAGAGCAACAGCGCAAGAGCATTTTTCAAAACAGCTACATTCCTGCCAAATATCTGTGCAGCCATCGCTATGGGACTTATTTTCCGTATGCTGTTTGATGAAAATGTAGGTCTGTTTAATGAACTGCTTACCATATTTGGTGGCAGTAAGATCCCGTGGCTTACAAGTACCACGTATTCCAAGATCCCTGTTATCATCCTGAATGTGTGGAGATATACACCATGGTTTACCATGATCCTGTTATCCGGTCTTTTGAACATTTCAAAAGATTACTATGAGGCAGCAACTGTAGATGGAGCAACCGGACTTCAGCAGTTCTGGTACATCACACTGCCATCTTTAAAGAATATTTTATTCTTCTGTTCCGTGACTCTGACTGTAGATATGTGGAAACTGTTCAATGAGTCCTATATCCTGCCAGGTCCTGGTACATCCAATACATCCCTGTTCCAGTACATGTATGAGTCTGGTTTCAATGTATTTAACATGGGATATGCATCTGCTATTGGCGTAGTACTGATCCTGATCCTGATCGTTATATCTGTGATCCAGTTTATCGTGCGTCATAAGCAGGGAGAAATTTAGGAAAGGAGAACCGACATGAACCATAAAAAAGCAATGTCTTCCGCGATCACATATGGGGTACTGGTGCTGATCACTATTGTATGTCTGTTCCCTATTGTATGGATGTGCCTGATCTCTATCAAAGACACTTCTGAAAGCATTACCGGCTTTAACTCAATTCTTGTAACTCATCCTACACTGGGCAATTTCAAACGTCTGTTTGAGATGATCCCTGTAGGCCAGAATACATTTAACAGTGTATTTACCACCATTATGGGTACTGTAACTTCCCTGTTTTTCTGTGCACTGGCAGGTTTTGCTTTTGCAAAGTATAAATTCCCGGGAAAGACAGTTTTATTCTATTTTGTAATTGCTACCATGCTGGTACCGCCGGAAGTTGGTTCTGTACCACTGTTCATCATCATGAAAAAAGTGGGACTGATCAACAGCCTCTGGTCTTTAGTTATCCCAAGAATTGCAACAGCAGTTGGTATCTTCTACATGAACCAGTATATCACCGATGTTCCGGATGAACTGGTAGAAGCAGCCAGAATTGACGGCTGTACGGATTTTGGTATCTTTATGAAGATCATCCTTCCGGTTATCAAGCCGGCTATGGCTTCCTGGGGTGCGATCACACTGATCGCAAGATGGAATGACTTCTTCTGGCCATTACTTTACTTAAGAAAACAGGCAAAATACACATTGATGGTAACCATTTCCTTACTGCCAGTCAGTGAAGGTTTGTCTACACCATGGCCTGTTATCCTTGCAGGTACCACATTAGTTATCATTCCTATCATTATACTGTATCTGATCCTGGAACGTTTCCAGAAAGCAGGTATGATGGAAGGTGCTGTAAAGGGCTAAATAATGAAAATGACCGATCTTTATTAAAGGGTTCGGAGAAAATAAGAACAGAATGCCGTGTTTCAGGCTGTATGGAGAACGCCTGGAACATGGCATTTTTGTGTTTAGGGAGAACATTTGTTTTTGTGCCTGCTTGCAGGATAGGTACAGGGATGTTATAATGACTCCAGAGAAAAAAAGGCGGTAATAATATGAGCATTTATGATACATTAAATCCAAAACAAAAAGAGGCAGTCTTACATACAGACGGCCCTCTTCTTATACTGGCAGGCGCCGGTTCCGGAAAGACAAGGGTCCTGACCCACAGGATCGCTTATCTGATCGATGAATGTGGGGTAAATCCATGGAACATCATGGCGATCACTTTTACCAATAAAGCAGCCGGGGAAATGCGGGAACGTGTGGATGACCTGGTTGGCTTTGGAGCAGAGAGTATATGGGTCAGCACCTTTCATTCTTCCTGTGTGCGCATCCTGCGCCGTCATATTGAAAGTCTGGGCTATACCACCAGTTTTTCCATTTATGACAGTGATGACCAGAAGACCCTGATGCGTCAGGTGTTTAAGGCAATGAATGTTGATACCAAACAGTTTAAAGAACGGTCTGTCCTGGCAGCTATTTCTTCTGCAAAGGACAAGCTGATCACTCCGGAAGAGTTTCTGTTAAATGCAGGAGCGGATTTCAGGGAAAAGAAGACAGGGGAGATCTATAAAGAATACCAGAAGCAGCTGCGCAAAAATAATGCCCTGGACTTTGATGACCTGATCGTTAAGACCGTAGAACTGTTCCAGAATAACCCGCAGGTACTGGACTATTACCAGGAACGTTTTAAATATATCATGGTAGATGAGTATCAGGATACCAATATGGCCCAGTTTAAGCTGGTAAGCCTCCTGGCTTCCAAGTACCGCAATCTCTGCGTAGTGGGTGATGATGACCAGTCTATTTACCGGTTCAGAGGTGCGGATATCCAGAACATCTTAAGCTTTGAGCATACATTTCCAGGTACAAAGGTGATCAAACTGGAGCAGAATTACCGTTCTACCCAGAATATCCTGGATGCGGCAAATGGAGTGATCCGTCATAACTTCGGGCGAAAGGATAAGACTCTGTGGACAGCCAACGGTGAAGGAGACAAGATCTTATTTAAGCAGTTTGATACAGCAAGGGATGAGGCGGATTTTGTAGCCCGCCAGATCCGTGACAGTTCATATTCCTATCAGGATCAGGCAGTGCTTTACAGGACCAATGCACAGTCACGACTGATAGAAGAGCGGTGTATTTTCTATAATATCCCTTACAGACTGGTAGGTGGAGTCAACTTCTATCAGAGAAAAGAAATCAAGGATGTACTGGCGTATTTAAAGACTATTGCAAATGGAGTGGATGACCTTTCCGTGATCCGTATCATCAATGTGCCGAAACGGGGGATCGGCGCCACTACCATTGGAAGGGTGACTGCCTTTGCGTCAGAACATGGAATGAGCTTTTATGATACTTTAAAAGAGGCAAAACAGATCCCGGGTATCGGTAAGGCGGCAGAAAAGATCAGCCGTTTTATTGCCCAGATGGAAGCCTTCCGGGCGATGGCACATTCAGAAGAGTACTCTATTAAAGATCTGATCGATCATATTCTGGAAGATACGGGTTATGAAGAGGAACTTCAGGAAGAGGGCGAGATCGAGGCCCAGACCCGTCTGGAAAATATTGAGGAATTGATCAACAAAGCAGCTGCCTACGAAGAAGACAGTGAACATCCTACACTGGATGGATTTTTGGAGCAGGTGGCGCTGGTTGCGGACATTGACAATGTAGATGACTCGGAAGACAGGGTAACCTTAATGACCCTTCACAGTGCCAAGGGCCTGGAATTTCCAAAGGTCTATTTAGTAGGTATGGAGGACGGGCTTTTCCCGGGAATGATGTCCATTATGTCTGGTGATAAGACAGAAATGGAAGAAGAGCGCAGGCTTTGTTATGTAGGTATCACCCGGGCAAAGAAGGAACTGGTGCTCACAGCAGCCAGACAGCGCATGGTAAACGGAGAGACCAGATGGTCCAAGCCAAGCCGCTTTATTAATGAGATCCCGCCGGAACTTTTAGATACGGATAAATTGCAGCCGGTCCTTGGAAAAGGAAAGCAGGATGACTTTGACGAGTCAGGACTTCCATGGAACCAGGGCACTAAAAGCGGTGTCAGCCGGTTTGGAATGGGATATAATGCCTATGCTTCTAAAACAGCATCACCAACGGGAAGCAGTAAAAGTTCTGGAATGGGCGGTTTTGGCAGCAGCATGCAAAGCTTAGAGCCAAAGAAAAAGCCGGGCTTTGGAAAGACATTTACAGTCCAGAAAGCAGCATCCCTTGACTACAAAGAAGGGGACCGTGTAAAACATGCAAAATTTGGCGAAGGAACTGTAAAAGAGATCATAGACGGGGCAAGGGATTATGAGATCACGGTAGAGTTTGACAAAGGTGGCCAGAAGAAGATGTTAGCGGGATTTGCAAAGCTGGAACGTGTCTGAAAACAGTAGTAAAAAGTAAGAGTTTATGGTATACTAAATAACAAGGAAAATAAGTGCAGAAAGGATGGACCTGCTATGAACAGATTTGACAGAGAAAGATGGGATACCATGGGAAAAGAGGCTTTAAGCCGTGTAGAAGAACTGATGAATACCAGCCGTATCAACGAACTGATCCACAAGAGAGAAGAAGATGAAAAGAAAAAGAACTGTATTCTCTGGGTACTGGCTATTATCGGTGCAGTAGCAGCAGTAGCAGGTATTGCATACGCAGTTTACCGTTTCTTTACCCCTGATTATCTGGAAGATTTTGAAGACGATTTCGATGATGACTTCGACGATGACTTCTTCGAGGATGAAAAGGCAGAAGAGAAGAAAAGCGAAAAGAAAGAAGAGAGGGCTGAGGAAAAAGCTGAATAAAATAAGAAAGAAGCCATAACAGGTGTAAAATCTTATAATTTAAAAAGCGTGTCTCATATAAAAGGGACACGCTTTTCTTAGGTATAGGTTGCTATTCGGGCATATTTGTGATAAATAAGTGATAGACTGAAATATTTAAAGTGACAGAATACAAAATAAGGAGTAGAAAAGTGAAAAAAGGCGAGATTTACGAAGCGATTGTAGAAAAGGTAGAATTCCCAAACAAAGGTATTGTTCATGTAGGCGAGGAAAAAGTGATCGTGAAAAATGCCATTCCTGGACAGAAAATACAGTTTGTGATCAATAAAAAAAGAAATGGAAAATGTGAAGGACGGCTTTTAGAAGTGTTAGAAGCCTCTGAACTGGAACGAAAGGAAGGCGCATGTCCTCATTTTGGCGTATGCGGCGGCTGTCTGTACCAGAGCCTTCCATACGAAGAACAGTTAAAGATCAAAGAGGGACAGATCAAATCACTTTTAGACAGTGTGTGCAAGTCCTATGAATTTGAAGGTATCAAGGGAAGCCCCATTTCTGACGGCTACAGAAATAAAATGGAATTCTCTTTTGGTGATGAATATAAGGGTGGTCCCCTGGCGCTGGGAATGCACCGCAGAGGCAGTTTTTATGACATTGTAAATACCCCGCAGTGTCATATTGTCCATGAGGATTTCCGTAAAATATTAACAGCTACCTTAGAGTATTTTACAGAAAAAGGCATGGGCTATTACAGAAAGCTGCAGCATGAGGGCTATTTAAGACATTTGCTGGTGCGTAGAGCTGTTAAGACAGGTGAGATCCTGGTAGCTTTGGTTACTTCCGGACAGACCGGCAAAGAAGGAATGCCACAGTCCTTAGAAACAGAAAAAGTGTTATTGGAAGAGTGGAAGGAAACACTGTTAGCTCTTAAAATGGAGGGAAGTTTTGCAGGTATCCTTCATATCCGCAATGATACTCTGGCAGATGTGGTACAGAGCGATGAAACTACAGTTCTTTATGGAAAAGGCTATTTCTATGAAGAATTGTTGGGCCTGAAATTCCAGATCACCCCATTTTCCTTCTTCCAGACCAATTCTCTGGGAGCAGAGGTGCTTTATGAGACAGCCAGAGGTTATGTAGGAGAAACAAAGGATAAAGTAGTTTTCGACTTATACAGCGGAACCGGAACCATTTCCCAGATCATTGCACCGGTAGCAAAGAAGGTAGTAGGTGTGGAGATCGTAGAAGAGGCAGTAGGCGCAGCAAGGGAAAATGCAGAAGCAAATGGTCTGCATAACTGCGAATTTATTGCCGGAGATGTATTAAAGGTGATCGATGAGATAACCGAAAAGCCAGACCTGATCATCTTAGATCCGCCAAGAGACGGCATCCATCCAAAGGCATTAGACCGTATCATTAATTTTGGTGTGGATCATCTGGTCTACATTTCCTGTAAGCCAACCAGCCTGGTAAGAGATCTGGTGATTTTACAGGAGAGAGGTTATAAGCTGGAAAGGGCAGTAGCTGTAGACATGTTCCCGGCAACTGCTAACTGTGAAACCGTAGCAAAACTGATCCGTGTAAAATAATCCGGTTATAAAAGGGGGTTACATTATGAAACTTCTGTTCCGTCAACGCTTCTTTTCCTGGTTTGACAGCTATGATATTTATGATGAAAATGAGAATACTGTATACACAGTGAAAGGTCAGCTTTCCTGGGGACACTGCCTGAAGATATATGATGTGGCCGGCCGTGAAGTGGGGACAGTGAAAGAGCGGGTATTTACTTTTCTGCCAAAGTTTGAGCTGTATGAAGGTCCGCAGTACATAGGCTGCCTCAGCAAGGAATTTTCGTTCTTAAAGCCGTGTTACAATATTGATTTTAACGGCTGGGAGATCCAGGGAAGTTTTATGGAGTGGGACTATACGATCGCGACGTCCGATGGGCGGAAAGTGGCAGTGATCTCCAAGGAACTGTTCCATATGACGGATACCTATATACTGGATATTGCGGATCCGAAAGATGCCCTTCATGTGCTGATGTTTGTGCTGGCCATTGATGCGGAGAAATGTTCCAGAAACAGGCATTAAAAGCGGTTTAGAATAAAATTACAGAAGATAAAACGAGGTGTAGAATGGAATTGGCGGTGCTGACACTGTTTGCAGTGCTTTTGATCGGTGCGCTGGCGGCAGGTGTCCCTATTTTGTATGCCCTGATAGCAGGTCTGATCCTGTTTTCGGCATACAGCTTGAAATGTGGATTTACCCTGGAACAGACGGGGAAAATGTGTTTAAAAGGCGTAAATACAGTAAAAAATGTGCTGATCACTATGACGATCATCGGAGTTCTTACAGGGTTATGGAGATCATCAGGAACGATCCCGGCTATTGTTGGCTATTGTGTGCAGCTGATCACACCTTCCGTATTTTTGCTGCTTACCTTTTTGTTAAACAGCCTGGTATCTTTTCTGATCGGAACTTCCTTTGGAACGGCAGCCACTATGGGAGCCATCTGTATTGCCATGGCCCAGGCAATGGATATAAGCCTTGCCCTTGCAGGCGGAGCAGCTATATCCGGCGCCTTTTTCGGGGACCGGTGTTCGCCTGTATCCACCAGCACTCTGCTTGTGGCAGAAGTGACCCATACGGATATGTATAAAAATATACCGAAACTGATGAAAGATTCTATCGTTCCTTTTGTGATGTCCTGTGTGGCATACCTGGTAATGGGATGGCTGCAGTCTGCTTCCGGCAGTGCGGCAGCAGGAGCAGGGGAGCTGTTTTCAAGAGAATTCCGTATGGGACTGATCCCTCTGATCCCGGCAGCAGCCATTTTTATTTTAGCAATATGCAAAGTAGAAGTGAAAAAGGCTATGGCAGTGAGTATTTTTCTGGCATTTGTGATCTGTCTGGTCTACCAGCATCGTCCTCTTACGGAAACTTTATACTCTATGGTATTTGGCTATGTTTCAGAGGATGCCCAGATCAGTAAAATGCTAAATGGGGGCGGCATCCAGTCCATGATAAAAGTGGTAGCTGTAGTGTGCCTGTCTTCCTGTTATTCCGGTATTTTTGAGAAAACAGGGCTTTTGCTGCCTTTACAGGAAAAGATCATAAAAGCAGGAGAAAAGCTGGCGCCTTTTGCCGTTGTACTTCCGGTTTCTGTGATCGCCTGTGCAGTGTCCTGCAACCAGTCGCTGGCTACACTGGTAACAGAGCAGCTTTGTAATAAGCTGGTGACAGATCAGGAGAAAATGGCCATGTATCTGGAAGACGGTACCATTGTGATCGCACCGCTGATTCCATGGTCCATTGCAGGCGCTGTTCCTTTAGCTTCTATGGGAGCACCTGGGACTGCGCTGTTTGCAGGGTGTTATCTGTATGCCCTTCCTTTATGGAGGCTGATCACAGACTGTTTTACACGGGGAAAACAGAAGGTATAAAGTGTATTGGTTTGATTGGGGAAAAACATGAAAAGGAAGTAAAAGTCATGGCACAGGATTTGACAAAGGGAAATCCATTTTCCGTAATCTTAAAATTTTCACTGCCGGTTATCGGTGGTAATCTGTTTCAGTTATTTTATACTCTGGCAGATACAGTGATCGTAGGCAGGACGCTGGGAGCAGACGCTTTGGCAGCAGTTGGTTCTACGGCGATTGTTATTTATCTGGTACTCTGTTTTATCTAGGGTATTACCGGCGGTTTTGGTATCTGTCTGGGACACAGGTTTGGCGCAAGAGATGAAAAAGGAATGCGTCGCAGTGTGGCAGTGTCTATTATTCTATGTGTTTTTTTCTCACTGGTTATCATGGCGATCTGCTGCGGCCTGGCTCATCAGATCCTGTACTGGCAGAAAACACCGGAAAAGATCTACGATATGGCTTATGATTATATGTTTGCTGTATTGTTAGGAACCGGTGCGACTATCTTTTATAACATGATATCCAATATTCTTCGTGCATTGGGAGACAGCCGTACACCCCTGGTTTTCCTTGTATTTTCCTCTCTTTTAAACATTGTCCTGGATGTAGTATTTATTGTCCCGTTTAAAATGGGAGTAGCAGGAGCTGCCTGGGCAACGGTACTCAGCCAGCTTTTATCAGCAATATTATGTACAGTGATAGGCGTGAGAAAATTCCTCATACTTAGACTGAAGAAAGAAGATTTTCAAAATCTTGGTTCTGTGATAAAAACTCACATGAGTATGGGATTTCAGATGTCTGTTATGTGCATCGGCCAGCTTGCCATGCAGGGAGCCGTTAATGCACTGGGAACAGAGGCAATTGCCGGATATACGGCAGCGACGAAAGTGGATCAGTTTTCTGTACTTATGAATGCAGCTTTTGGTATCGCCATCTCCAACTATGTGGCCCAGAACTATGGTGCCGGTCTGTGGGACCGTATCCGCAAGGGAACGGCAGCCTGCCTGCTTCAGACAAGCATTGCAAATGCTCTTATGTGTGTGATGATCATTTTCGGACGCCATCTGGTCGTGCCCATGTTTGTAACACAGCCCACAGCAGAGATCATCTGGTATTCTGATTATTATCTGATGACCGTAGCGCCTTTTTACCTGCTTCTTGGAGTGCTGCAGATCTATCGTTCTGCCATCCAGAGTATGGGCAACAGCTGGACACCCTTTACAGCCTGTATCATTGAACTGATCTTTCGTATTACATCCACCACTGTGTTTGCAGGGATCATCGGTTATGTAGGGATCTGCTTTGCAACGCCCTTTGCATGGATCGGGGCGATCGCATTGTTAGTGCCTGTGTACTGGCATGAAATATTAAAAAGAAGAAAAAAGTAAATTCGGAAAAGAAAAGGACAGAGGTGATCAACCTTCTGTCCTTTTTAGCTATTCATATTTTTTCTTTTTCTCATATTCAGCCAGCGCAGATAAGGCCTCATTTGAAAGAGGAAAGAGCACTGCCAGATTAAAAATAGTCATCAGTCCGATGCCAACATCTCCCAGATCCCACACCACTGTATAAGCCTGGATGCCGCCGATGAAGAGCATGATCAGGGCCAGGATCTTATAGAGAGTCTGCCACAGCCAGCGGTTTCCGAAAAGATAGGACACATTGGAACGGGCATAAAAGAGGATACCAAGGAAAGTGGAGAAACTGAACAGGGCCAGGATCACAGCTACGAAGATCACACCAAAGCTTCCCAGGTGGTAGTTCATGGCAGTCTGTAACAGCTCCATTCCCATAAGGCCACGGGTCAGTTCTTCCGGGACAAGGAGCAGGATAAAGGCAGTACAGCTGCAGATCACAATGGTATCAATAAATACGCCTAAAGCCTGGATCAGTCCCATTTTAACCGGTTCCTTTTCATCAGCAGCAGCTGCCGCGCAGGGAGCAGAACCGGAGCCAGCCTCGTTGGAGAAAAGACCACGTTTTACACCATTCATCAGTACAGCTCCAAAACCACCGCCTGCTACTGCACGAAGTCCGAAGGCTTCTTTAAAAATCCTGGAAAATACGCCTGGAAGCTGTCCGATATGGGTCACAATGATAAAAATCGTGATGATAAAATACATAGCCGCCATAACAGGAACAATGATATCCAGTGCCTTTATGGTGGCATTTTTGCGCAGCACGATAATGGCGGATAAGATCACCAGGATCACAGTGGTGATGATAGGTGGTACAGAAAAAGCATTTTCAAAGGCAGAGGCAACGGAGTTGCTGATCACCTGGCTGATGCCGCACCAGCATAAGAGTCCGGATAAGGCGAAGAAAACTGCAATCACAGAGTGGTTCAGTTTCTTTCCACGGACTTTTTCTGCATAATAGTGGATATAGTAAGCCGGACCGCCGTGATAGCCGCCGTACAATGAATCTTCCTCTTTATGGATCTGGGCCAGAGTTGCCTCGATAAAAGCAGTGGCAGAGCCTAAAATAGCGGAAAGCCACATCCAGAACACAGCACCTGCGCCGCCTGCAGAAACAGCAGCCACTACGCCCACCAGATTTCCCATACCAACCCGGGTAGCGGTAGATACGAAAAGAGTCTGTAACGGTGATAAGCTGTTGCCATTTCCTTTCTTTTCTGTCAGGGAACGCACCATATCCGGAAAAAGACGCACGGATACAAAGTTAGTACGGAAGGTAAAATAAATACCTGTTGGGATCAGAAGCAGTACCAGAAGAGGAATACCAATGGAAGTGCCTGAAAGGTGCAGTGTAACCAGATCTCCCCACAAAAAGTGGTAAACAGCTTCGATTATATGAATGATCATAAATTATCTCCAGTCATTTTCATTTTTGGACCTGTTAAAACGTTGAAACACACTTAAACGCTTTAAAGGGCCAGTCTAATTATTGTACACTGTTTTTGATGATTTGTAAAACTATAAAACAGTGGAAAATGTCTATTATTGGTAACTTCTTGCCGTTTCATGGTATACCCGGGTGATCTCCTGAAGGATATCCATATGGGTAAAGTCTTTTTTGTATACGATCTTGGTCTCACGCATCATACTTAAGTTTTCAATAGGAAGAACGGCCATTTTTCCTTTTTTCTGTTCTCTTGCGCAGGCACTCTGAGGCAGGATGGAAACGCCCAGTCCTTTTCGTACCAGGTCTTTTATAGTGGCGATATTGTCAACTTCCAGAGTGATGTTGAAATTGTCAATGGAGTCCCCGATGCTTTTTAATGTGGACTCAAAAAGCATGCGTGTATCAGAAGTAGGAAGCCGCAGGATCATCCGTTCCTGTTTTAATTCTGATAAAGTGACCATGGCACGTTTGGCCAGAGGATGCCGGATGGACATAACACACACCAGATAATCGGTAGCTAACATCAGGGAACAGAGGGAATGCCCGGTTGGCGTTCCGTCCACAACAGCCAGATCGATCTCGTAATTATCCAACATATCATAAAGATTATTTATGGTATCCGTAATAATTGTTATTGAAAAATTATTATCAGCATTGCTGCAACGGGCCAGAACTTCCGTGATCAGGTTGCTTTCCGAGGTGTGGGTGATGCCGATGCGGACTTTGGTCAGCTGTTTTCTGGAATTATCGATCTCCGTCTCCATTTTTCCATACAGCGCTTTGATCCTTCGGGCATATTTTAAGACGATCTCACCTTCCGGGGTCAGCATTAAACTGCCTTTTCCGCGGATAAAAAGGGTGACTCCCAGTTCTTCTTCCAACTGATTGATATGATGGCTGACTGCCGGCTGGGTAAGGGAGAGAGAAGCGGCCGCTTTTGTAAAATTCTGGAATTCAGCTACTGCCAGCAGAGTTTCTATTTTTGAACCGAGCATGTTACCTCCTTGTTGTGTACAATAAATAAAATTTATCATACATAAAAATAAAATAATTTGCTTTTATTATAAAACAGTATATCATATAGAAACATGACATACAAGGAAAACGAGGGGGTTATAGCATGAAGTCATTTTTATTTTACCATGCAACAAGCCAGGCATCGGTGGTAATTATCACCATTGCACTGATGCTGTTTGTTGGTTATCTTATGACCCGCATCACCAGAAAGTTTAAACTGCCAAATGTAACGGGGTACATTCTGGCAGGGATCCTTATGGGACCCTACTGTCTGGATATGGTGCCGGTGAAGGTCATAGATGGGATGGATTTTCTTTCAGATATCGCGCTTGCTTTTATTGCATTCAGCACAGGGGAATTTTTCCGCTTTTCCGTGTTAAAGAAAAACGGCTGGAAGGTGATCGTGATCACGGTTATGGAAGCGGTGCTGGCATCGGTATGTGTATTTGCAGCGGTTTATGGGGTGCTCCACTTAAATCTGGCATTTTCCATTGTATTGGCAGCTCTGGCATCAGCTACAGCTCCTGCGTCCACCATCATGACCATCCGTCAGACCGGAGCGAAGGGAGATTTTGTTGATACTCTTTTGCAGGTGGTGGCATTGGATGATGTGGTTGGTCTGGTGGAGTACAGTGCGGCTATTTCTATTGCGCTGGCAGCTCTTTCCGGGACTGGTGGTTTCCAGGTGGGAAATATCTTAAAACCGATCCTGATCAATGGGGCAGTACTGGTGTTAGGCGGTATTTTTGGCTGGCTGTTAAAATGCATGATGCCAAAGAGAAAATACAAAGACAACCGGCTGATCATATCGGTGGCAGCGCTGTTTGCTTTTTGCGGGATCTGTTCTCTGGCAGATGTATCCCCTCTTCTGGGATGTATGTCCATGGGAACCATTTATATTAATTTATCTGATGATGATAAGCTGTTTAAACAGTTAAATTATTTCAGTCCGCCGATCCTGCTTTTGTTTTTTGTACGGTCCGGACTTTCCTTCCGGTTAGATGCGCTTCTTAATCCCTCAGCAGGAGAAGACGGGGCTTCCCTTTTAGTGATCGGAGTGGCATATTTCCTGACACGTGTCATAGGAAAATATGCAGGTGCTTATTTAGGCTGTCTTGCAGTACATAAGAAAAAACAGGTGCGCAATTATCTGGGGCTGGCACTGGTGCCTCAGGCAGGCGTAGCCATTGGTCTGGCGGCTCTGGGAGCAAGAACTTTAGGCGGTCAGATGGGGATTGATCTGCAGACCGTTATTCTTGCATCCAGTGTACTTTATGAACTGACGGGTCCGGCATGCGCAAAATTGTCCCTGTATCTGTCCGGATCCTATGGGGATATTGAACTGCCAAAAGAGGCGAAAGAAAAAGATCCGGTGACCCGGTTGGAAATGCTGATCGAGCGGATCCATGAGATCCAGCAGGAAATACCGGAAACAGAAGAGAATATTTCTCCGGAAGAACAGGCATTTTTGGAAGCTGCCAATGAGCAGTACGAAGCAGTGGGGGCGCTGCGCAATCATTTAAGAGCAAGGAGGACGTATTGATATGGGACATATAACAGCAGAACTGACAAAGGGATGGATGATGGAAGGAATAGGAATGCAGGTGATCCTGCGGATCCTATTATCACTGGCGCTGGCGGCGATCATTGGATGTGAACGCTCCAGCAAGCGTCATTCCGCAGGTATGAGGACTTTTATGCTGGTCAGTGTATCTGCTACAGCAGCCGTGTTCACAGATCTGTATCTGTCCAGTGAATTTTCTTTTGGGATCCCTGTTATTTCAGGAGCGGCCGTTGTGGGCATTGCCATGTTAAGCGGCAACTCCATTCTTTTCAGTTCCAAGAACCAGATCAAGGGACTGACTACATCTGCAGCACTCTGGGCCTGCGGTTTTATGGGCTTAATGGTTGGGGCCGGAATGTATATTTCCGCATTTGTGATCTTTATGGCACTTCTTTGTGGGATTTCCCTGTTCCCATCTGCAGAGCGTTATTTAAAAGACCGTTCCAATCATTTTGAGGTGCATCTGGAATTAAAGAGCAGTTTCAAACTTCAGGATTTTGTAGCGACGATCCGTAAACTGGGGATCCGCATTGATGATATTGAGGCAAATCCGGCTTATTTAAATTCCGGTCTCAGCGTGTATACGGTTTCTCTGACTGTGGACAGTCAGGAACTGAAAAAAGATAAAAAACACAGTGACATCATTGAAGCACTGCGCTCTCTTGATTACATTTACTATATAGAAGAAATCAAATAAAAACGATTTGCCTACTACCCAAAGCAGGAAAAGTATTGTATAATTAACAGGTTAGCAATAACAGGAGGAATACCCAAGTGGTTGAAGGGTCTGGCTTCGAACACCAGTAGGTCGGTAGCACCGGCGCAAGGGTTCAAATCCCTTTTCCTCCGTAAATAAGAATGTGCCTTGGCACATTCTCGCGCCGAGCGCGGTCGCTTGCGACAAACTTCCTCATCGCGCGAGTGCGCATCGTTGGCAGGTCGTGCCTTTTTGTGTACTAGGGAGTTCCAACGGAATTTCCTAGTACATAAGAAAGCAGCCGCAGGAAATGCACCTTTGATGTGTTCCTGCGGCTGTTTTGCTATTATTTCAGATCACCGGTTACAGACTGGGGAATGGTAAACTCCACAGCTCCCATATAAGCCGGGGCTACCTCGGTCTCGTCAAAAGTAATGACCAGTTCTCCTTTTTCATTAAAATAGAAGCTTTCATCACCTTTTAATTCCTTAAAATCCCATTCCGGCATGTCACTGTCAATAAAATAAGTAACAGAGGAGTCGGCAGCCATCTGCTGTTTCATCTGTTCTTTTATGTTGTCGCTGATGGCAGTGAGCATTTCCGGTTTGTTTTTAAATAAATCAGAAAGAGAAATAATATCACCAGTGGTCTTATCAATGGTAAATACCTTGGTGTATTCGGTTCCGCTTGCCATCACAAGGGTGGTGTCAATGCGCAGGCACAGGTATCTGTCTGTGTCAGTTACTACCTTGTAAGTAGAAGTGAGAGAGTAGTTGCCTTCTCCCTGGGATGCCCGAAGATCCTTTTCGTACTGGGCGATCAGTTCATTTGCGTAGTCTTCAATGGAGCGGTTTACAGCTTCCGGTGCAGAGTCTATTTCCGGAATATCCACTTTGGCTTCAAAATGATTGGTCTTATCTTCGTATGTACGTAAAGTGACCACTTTTGCAATGGCACCGATCACCGGCAGGTTTGTCATGGCATTGGCAATGGTTGGGCTTACGTTGGTGACAATGGCCAGAGCTACTACAGCAGCGGCAGCAGTAGTGCCGGTGGTGCGTAAAATACGGAAAAATGGGTTGTGTTTTTTATTCATGGTTTTTCCTTTCTGGATACCTGACATGATACGTGCTTTTGCGGCTTCTGGAACGGGAATGTTGTTATATTCCTGCTTTAAAGACTCCAGTTTATCTAAATCATCAAAATATTCTAAATTACGATCCTGTTCTTTCATTAATATATGCTCCTTTCTTTTAAAAACTGGCAGTGCCGTCTAAATGGATCCGAAGCTTTTTTAACGACCGGTATAATCTTGCTTTTACGGTGTTTACATTTTCGGCTACCGCAAGGGCAATGTCCTCTAATTTCATATCTTCAAAATAGCGAAGGATGATGATGGTGCGGTTTTCCGGTTCCAAATGGTTCAGTGCTTCTTTTAAGTCAAATTCCTCATATGTATCTTCTGTTGCCGTTTCAGGAAGTTCCTCGGCAGGCTGCTCTTTTGTCCGGCTTCGCAGCAGGTCCAGGCTTGTATTTACTACGATCCGGCACAGCCATGGAAAAAGTTTTTCTGTATCCTTTAAATTTTTACACTGTGTAATGGCTTTACAGGCACTTTCCTGGACGATATCCAAAGCGTCTGCTTCGTTATGTACATAACTGTAGGCCAGGCGGTAAAGGCGCTCATATTGGTCAATGAGCATTTTTTCCGTCTGCGCGGTTATTTGTTTTGTCTGATCAGAATGGTTCATGATATGTTCTCCTTTCATGTCTTACACTTATTAGACGCATGAACCGGGAAAAAAGTTGCAAAAGATATTATAATCTTCATAAAATTTACTGCAAGTCCTTAAGAAGTTCTTCATTGAGTTTTTCAGGGAATAATGTTATATTGGAAAAAAGATAAGATACAGGGGATAGATAACTTGGAAAAGCGAGAACGAAAGGTGATAACCTTTCCTATGGCGGCCGTTTTTATGGCAATGATGATCGGTATTCTCACCGGTCTTGGAAGCGGCTATTGTATATGGGGAAGAGAGCCTGAAAATACAATTGATCTGAAAGCAGTGGAAATGCCTGACTGGGTACAGCAGGATTTTTTGCGGAAAAATATTTTTTCCCGCCCGGATGTGACCCGCAGGCAGGTGAAAAATATTGTGATCCATTATGTGGGAAATCCGGGAACCAGTGCAAAGGCTACCAGAAACTATTTTGACGGTCTGGCAGACCAGGATGCACAGAAAGAGGGGGTTTCTTCCAGCAGTCATTTTGTAGTGGGACTGGACGGGGAAGTGATCCAGTGCATTCCCATTGATGAGGTGGCATATGCCAATGCTCCCAGAAATGACGATACGCTTTCCATTGAAGTCTGTCATGCGGATGATACAGGCAAGTTTAATGACGCTTCTTATGAGTCAGTGGTGAAATTGACAGCATGGCTCTGCAAACAGTTAAAACTTAAAAGTTCCGATGTGGTCCGTCATTATGATATTAATGGAAAACAGTGCCCGAAGTATTATGTAGAAGATAAAGAAGCCTGGAAACAGTTAAGAGAAGATGTAAAAGAGCAGATGAAGGCAGATTAATGGAGCCGTCTTGCAAATGTCATTGGCACGATACATGGATCTGTAAAAAACTCTGTAAAAAAAGCGGAGACGCCCCTATAATGGGAGCATCTCCGCTTTTCTTTCGTGGAATACTGTATAATAGCGGAAACCATATTCTTTTAACATTTCCCGGCAGTAGTCAAAGCCGATGCCTAAAGTTTCCGGCGTATGGGCATCAGAGCCAATGGTGATCCCTTCACCGCCCAGTTCTTTATAGAGACGGAAAACATCAGCACATGGATTGGTGTTTCCAAGTCCATAGCGGATGCCGCCTGTGTTACATTCCAGGCATTTTCCATTTTCAATAAGAAGTTTTAAAAGAGGACGGATATAGGGTTCGTAATCATTCCAGGAATAAAATTCATTTTTATGGGGAGCATATCTTACAACATAGTCCAGGTGGCCATAGGAGTCGAAAGTATCAAGGAGGTTTTGTACCCGCTTAAGGGATACTTCAAAAAATGCACGAAATCCTTCTTTTTCCCCGAAATGTTTCCAGTATTCCCTTTCATATGGATCCATCCGGTCTACGAAATGGCTGGAACCAAGGACAAAATCAAATTCCTTTCCCAAGGTTTTGGCAAAATCGTGGAGATACTCACCTACATGGTTTTGTAATCCTAATTCGATCCCTATATTTAAACGGATCCGTCCAGCGTATTCGTCCCGTATTTTGCGTAAACTTTCTATATAAGAAGGAATGTCTAACGTAAAATCGTCAGGACAGAATTCGCTGCCGTAATCATGATGATCGGTAATACAGATCTCTTTCATTCCAAGGGAGATGGCTTTTTCTAACTGATCCCGTACCGGGGTTTCGGAGTCTGCGGAAAATTCTGTGTGGAGATGGCAGTCATAAATGGCATCCATAGTGATATGCCTCCTTTTTATCATATTGCGTTTGTATCCATAAAAGCACATATCTGCCCCACGGGGAGTGCGGCAGCTGTATTCGTCTCTCACATTATACTCATAAACTGCCACAATAACAAGTCTATGCCCCACCCTTCTATTGAGAAAATAAAAATGCGCTGAAAATTAATGGAATTTATGAGAGAAAATAGTCAGAATGGCAGAAACAAAAAAAAGGCTTGCTATTTTGGATAAAATTGAGTACAATGTAGGCAGTTGATTAATATTTAACAAATAATATTTTTTTAACAAACTAGGAGGAATTGAATCATGGCAGTAAAAGTTGCAATTAATGGTTTCGGACGTATTGGACGTCTGGCTTTCCGTCAGATGTTCGGAGCAGAGGGTTACGAGGTAGTAGCAATCAACGACTTAACCGATCCTAAGATGTTAGCACATCTGTTAAAGTATGATACAGCACAGGGTGGATACGCTGGACGCATTGGCGAAGGCAAGCACACTGTAGAGGCTGGAGAAGATTCCATCACAGTTGACGGCAAGAAGATCACTATCTACAAAGAGCCAAAGGCTGCTGACCTTCCATGGGGCGAACTTGGCGTAGATGTAGTATTAGAGTGCACTGGCTTCTATACTTCCAAGGAAAAAGCACAGGCTCATATCGATGCAGGCGCTAAGAAGGTTGTTATTTCCGCACCAGCTGGAAAAGATTTAAAGACCATCGTTTACTCTGTAAATGAGAAGACTCTGACAGCAGAAGATACCATCATCTCCGCTGCATCTTGCACCACCAACTGCTTAGCACCTATGGCTAAGGCATTAAATGACTACGCTCCAATCCAGAGCGGTATCATGAGCACCATCCACGCTTACACCGGCGACCAGATGATCCTTGACGGACCACACAGAAAGGGCGACTTAAGAAGAGCACGCGCAGGCGCAGCTAACATCGTTCCTAACTCTACTGGTGCAGCTAAGGCAATCGGCCTGGTTATCCCAGAACTGAACGGCAAGCTGATCGGTTCCGCACAGCGTGTACCTGTACCAACCGGTTCTACCACAATCTTAACAGCTGTTGTTAAGAAGGCAGACGTAACTGCAGAAGAGATCAACGCTGCTATGAAGGCTGCTGCATCTGAGTCCTTCGGATACAATGAAGATCCGATCGTATCTTCTGACGTTATCGGTATGAGATATGGTTCTCTGTTTGATGCAACCCAGACTATGGTTTCCCATATCGCTGATGATCTGTATGAAGTACAGGTTGTTTCATGGTATGACAACGAGAATTCTTACACCAGCCAGATGGTAAGAACTATCAAGTACTTCGCTGAGTTAGCATAATCCAGATCATAAATCCAGATTTTAAAGACTCATAAGGGGTCCGGTCTTTAGGACCGGGCCCTTTTTTCGCGAAATAAATTTATCTATTTGCGAGTTTACTGAAAGGAGATATCCACCATGTTAAACAAGAAATCAATCGATGATATCAATGTAAAGGGAAGAAGAGTTTTAGTCCGCTGCGACTTCAACGTACCGTTAAAGAACGGCGAGATCACAGATGAGACCCGTATCGTAGCAGCTCTGCCAACCATCCAGAAGCTGATTAACGACGGCGCAAAGGTTATCCTGTGCTCCCACTTAGGAAAAGTTAAAAATGGCCCGAACGAAGGCGAGTCTTTAGCTCCAGTAGCAAAGAGACTGTCTGAGAAATTAGGCAAGGAAGTTGTTTTCGTATCTGATTACAATGTAACCGGCGAAGCAGCTACCAAGGCTGTAGAAGCTATGAAGGAAGGCGATGTAGTTCTTCTGCAGAATACACGTTTCCGCGGCGCTGAAGAGACCAAGAACGGCGAAGAGTTCAGCAAGGAACTGGCTGATCTGGCTGATGATTATGTATGCGACGCATTCGGTTCCTCCCACAGAGCACATGCTTCTGTAGCAGGCGTTACCAAGTTCATCTCTGCAAAGGGCGGCTCCAACGTAGTTGGTTACTTAATGCAGAAAGAGATCGATTTCTTAGGAAATGCAGTTGAAAATCCAGTAAGACCTTTCGTTGCTATCTTAGGCGGTGCTAAGGTTGCTGATAAGTTAAATGTTATCTCTAACCTCCTTGAAAAGTGCGATACACTGATCATCGGCGGTGGTATGGCATTCACCTTCTTAAAGGCTGAAGGCAAAGAGATCGGTAAGTCCTTAGTAGACGATACCAAGTTAGATTACTGCAAGGAAATGATGGCAAAGGCTGAGAAGCTTGGCAAGAAGCTTTTACTTCCAGTAGATGCTGTAGTAGCAGCTTCCTTCCCAGATCCGATCGATGCTGAGATCCCTGTAGAGAACGTTTCTGTAGACGCTATCCCAGATGACAAGATGGGTCTGGATATCGGTGCAGAAAGCGCAAAGCTGTATGCTGAAGCTGTTAAGAGCGCTAAGACCGTTGTTTGGAACGGACCGATGGGCGTATTCGAGAACCCTGTTCTTGCAAAGGGAACCATCGCAGTAGCTCAGGCTTTAGCTGATACTGACGCAACTACCATTATCGGTGGTGGTGACTCTGCAGCAGCAGTAAATCAGTTAGGATTTGCTGATAAGATGAGCCACATCTCTACCGGCGGTGGCGCTTCTCTGGAATTCCTGGAAGGAAAGGAACTGCCAGGCGTAGCTGCAGCAGATGACAAATAAAGATAACTGATATTGCAGGCGGCTGTTTTTGAAATAACTGGGGATAAAAACAGACCGCCTGTGAGTCGTGTATGTGTATAAAGGAGACGGAAGTTATGGCAAGAAAGAAGATCATCGCAGGCAACTGGAAGATGAACATGACACCTTCTGAGGCAGTTGCTCTTGTAAACGAATTAAAACCATTAGTAGTAAATGATGAAGTAGATGTAGTATTCTGTGTACCGGCTATTGATATCATTCCGGCAATGGAAGCAGCAAAGGGAACCAACATCCAGATCGGTGCTGAGAACATGTATTTTGAGGAAAAGGGCGCTTATACAGGCGAGATCTCCCCAAACATGTTAAATGACGCAGGCGTTAAGTATGTGATCATCGGCCACTCTGAGAGAAGAGAGTACTTTGCTGAAACAAATGAGACCGTAAACAAGAAAGTATTAAAGGCATTTGAGCATGGAATTACTCCTATCATCTGCTGCGGTGAATCTTTAACTCAGAGAGAGCAGGGCATTACCATTGACTGGATCCGTCAGCAGATCAAGATCGCTTTCTTAAACGTAACAGCAGATCAGGCAAAGACAGCTGTTATCGCTTACGAGCCGATCTGGGCTATCGGAACCGGTAAGGTAGCAACCACAGAGCAGGCTGAAGAAGTATGCGCAGCGATCCGCGCATGCATCGGCGAGATCTATGATGAGGCAACTGCACAGGCTATCCGTATCCAGTACGGCGGTTCTGTATCAGCAGCAAGCGCACCAGAACTGTTTGCACAGCCGGATATCGACGGCGGCCTGGTAGGCGGCGCTTCCTTAAAGCCAGACTTTGGTAAGATCGTAAACTATAACAGATAATTACTCAGGACGGCGGGAAATTTGACCCAAAAAGGAGCGTCAAGCTTGCTTGTAAGCGCCTTTTTGGGGCAGATTTCACATTGGAGTGATATCCGATGCTTCTTATGCGGCAAAGCCGTGCAAGAAAATGCGCCGTCCGGGTGGTTGCGAATTTAGCCCTGGGGTCGTGAAAACGGGTCTCAGGGCATTTGTATCCATTTTATAAAGCCTTAGTAAAAAAGGCAGATTTAAGAGGAGAAAACAGATATGAGCAAGAAACCAGTAGTATTAATGATCCTGGACGGCTATGGACTGAATGATAACTGTGAGCACAACGCAGTATGCGAAGGAAAAACTCCTGTTATGGATCAGTTAATGAGCCAGTGTCCATTTGTAAAAGGCCAGGCAAGCGGCCTTGCAGTAGGACTTCCGGAAGGACAGATGGGTAACTCCGAGGTAGGACACTTAAATATGGGCGCAGGCCGTGTTGTATACCAGGAGCTGACAAGAATTACCAAGTCGATCAACGACGGTGATTTCTTTAATGTACCAGAATTTTTAACAGCAGTAGAAAACTGCAAGAAAAACAATTCCGCTCTGCACCTGTTCGGTCTGGTATCTACCGGCGGTGTACACAGCCACTTAAACCATATTTACGGCCTGTTAGAGCTGGCAAAGAGAAATGGCCTGGAAAAAGTATATGTACACTGCTTCTTAGACGGTCGTGACACACCACCAGAGTCCGGTAAGGAATTTGTTACTAAGCTGGAAGCAAAGATGGCAGAGCTTGGCACAGGCAAGGTAGCATCTGTTATGGGACGTTACTATGCAATGGACCGTGATAAGAGATGGGACCGTGTAGAGTTAGCTTACAAGGCTCTTACAAAGGGCGAAGGAAATACAGCAGCAAGCGCAACTGAAGGCATCCAGGCTTCCTATGACGCTGGCAAGTCCGATGAGTTCGTTGTACCATTTGTAGTTACTGAAAACGGAAAAGCACTGGCAACCATCAATGACGGTGACTCCGTTATCTTCTTTAACTTCCGTCCGGACCGTGCAAGAGAGATCACCCATGCATTCTGCGATGACAATTTTGACGGTTTTGCAAGAGAGAAGAAGTTAGACCTGGTATATGTATGCTTCACCGATTATGATGAAACCATTACCAACAAGCTGGTTGCATTTAAGAAAGAGTCCATTACCAATACCTTTGGCGAGTTCCTGGCAGCAAACGGCAAGAAGCAGGTAAGAATTGCTGAGACGGAAAAATATGCTCACGTTACCTTCTTCTTTAACGGCGGCGTAGAAGAGCCAAACGAAGGGGAAGACCGCATCCTGGTTCCTTCTCCAAAGGAAGTTGCTACCTACGACTTAAAGCCGGAGATGAGCGCTTACGGCGTATGCGATAAGTTAACTGAGGCGATCAAGTCCGGCAAATATGATGTGATCATCATCAACTTCGCTAACCCGGATATGGTTGGACATACAGGCGTAGAAGCAGCAGCAATCAAGGCAATCGAAGTAGTAGATGAGTGTGTAGGCCGTGCTGTAGAAGCATTAAAGGAAGTAAACGGCGTTATGTTTATCTGTGCTGACCACGGAAACGCAGAGCAGTTAGTAGACTATGAGACGGGAGAGCCATACACCGCTCATACTACCAACCCGGTTCCATTTATCCTGGTAAATGCAGACGCTGACATGAAGCTTCGTGAAGGCGGCGCACTGTGCGATATTGCACCGACCCTGATCGAATTAATGGGTATGGAGCAGCCAAAAGAGATGACTGGTAAGTCACTGATCGTTAGAAAGTAATAAGTAAAAATAAGCAGACGCGCCTTTAGGGCGCGTTTGTTGTATATATAATGTATGGGTCCATGAAACGGCCTGCTAAATGTGACGGGAATTATAAATGCATTGCATCAAAAATCCGGAGGCAGCCCATGTGGGCCGCCCCCGGATTTTTTAGGAGTAACTGCTATAAATAAGAGGTGATTGCGTGCTTTCTTATTAGAAGCCCTTAATGAGTTCGCCGTTCTTTGGCTCGAAACGTCCAGTGAAGAAGCGGAGAACTTCTGGCTCGTAAACCCATTTCAGACCGCTGATGTCATGTCTTCTCTGGTACAGGCCGATGATAGCGTCAGCAACATAATCCATATGAGCGTATGTATAAACACGACGCGGGATTGTAAGACGAACGGTTTCCAGTTTCGGAACGTGGTTTTCACGGGTGTGTGGATCACGTCCTGCAGAGATGATGCCGCGCTCCATTGTACGAACGCCGGAGAACTCGTAGATTGCTGCGGAGAGTGCCTGAGCTGGGAAGTCCTCTTCCTGATCTAAGTGATCTAAGAATGCTCTTGCATCTACGAAGATCGCGTGTCCGCCGTAAGGTTTAACCATTGGAACACCTGCTGCGTCTAACTTTTCGCCCAGGTAACGGATCTGGTTTACACGGTGGCTGATGTAATCGAAGTTCATGGACTCGCGAAGACCAATAGCCATTGCTTCCATATCTCTTCCTGCCATACCGCCGTAAGAAGGCATTCCTTCAAACTGTACAACCATTCCAGTTGCGCGAACATACAGGTCATGATCGTTCATACACAGGAAACCACCGATGTTGGTTAAGCAGTCTTTCTTACCAGACATTGTACAGCCATCGCCGTAGGAGAACATTTCATGAACGATCTCTTTGATGGTCTTGTTCTCGTAGCCAGGTTCACGGGTCTTGATAAAGTATGCGTTCTCAACGCAACGGGTAGCATCGTACATAACCTTGATGCCGTATTTGTGAGCCAGTTCGGAAACAGCTTTGATATTAGCCATGGAAACAGGCTGTCCACCTGCCAGGTTTACGGTAACAGCGAGGCAGATATAAGGAATGTGCTCTGCGCCAACTTCGTCGATCAGTGCCTGGAATTTATTTAAGTCGATGTTGCCCTTGAAATCAAGGATTGCACTTGGATCATGAGCTTCGTCGATGATAACATCACGGAAAGTAGCACCATTGCGCTCCTGATGGAAACGGGTGGTAGTAAAGTACATGTTGCCTGGAACATAATCGCCTGGCTTGATGGTCAGAGAGGAGAGAATGTTCTCTGCGCCACGTCCCTGATGAGTAGGAACTACATATTTAAAGCCAAACAGTTCACGAACAGTTTCTTCCAGGTGATAGAAGTTGCGGGATCCACCGTAAGCTTCGTCGCCTAACATAAGGCCAGCCCACTGATGATCACTCATTGCATTGGTTCCGGAGTCAGTTAAAAGGTCGATAAAGCATTCTTCAGACTTTAATAAGAATGTATTGTAACCAGCAGTCTTGATCGCTTCTTTACGCTCTTCTTTGTCTAAGCGTGCCATGTTCTCTACCATTTTGATCTTGAAAGGCTCCGGCGCAAATTTCATCATATCCATGTTCTTCTCCATTAAAAAATCCTCCTATTATATAGTTTTTATATAGTTTTTTGCAGCGCAACATTACGCTTTTTGCTTAATTAATAATATGTTTTTATGCTTTTTTCTTCTTATAATTAGTTTCGTAATCCTTTAAGGCATTGATGGCCTGGCCGGAGAGTGGGACGATCGCGATCATATTAAATACTGTCATAAGGCCTACGCCAAGGTCGCCAAGTTCCCAGACAAATTCATAGGCTGCCACGCCGCCGATAAAGAGCATGATCAGTAAAAAGATCTTGTATCCTGTCTGAGCTTTCCAGGTATCGCCGAATACGTAAGATACGTTGCAGCGGGCATAATAGAGAATGCCAAGGAAAGTGGAAAAGCTGAACAGGAAGAGTACAACTGCGATAAATACAACGCCTGCATATCCAAGGTGATGGTTCATAGCTGCCTGTAAAAGGTCCATTCCCATAAGACCTTCGATCTTTTCAGCCGGAGCTAAAAGCATCAGGAATGCGGAACAGCTGCAGATCACTAATGTATCGATAAAAACACCAAGTGCCTGGATAAGGCCCTGTTTTACCGGATGGCTGACTTCTGCTGCGGCTGCAGCACATGGAGCAGAACCACTACCTGCTTCATTTGAGAAAAGTCCGCGCTTTACGCCGTTCATTACGATTACACCAAGTCCGCCGCCGGCAAACTGTCTGATACCGAATGCCTGGGAGAAAATGTTTCCAATAACAGATGGAAGCAGGGTGATGTTCTTAATGATAACGAACAGAGTTACTAAGAAGTAGGCGCCTGCCATAACAGGAACTACCATATCTAAAACCTTAACAGTTGCGTTCTTGCGAAGAACGATGACTGCGGACATAGCTACCAGAATGGTAGCAGTTGCAACCTGCGGGATACCGAATGCGTTCTGGAAGGAAGTGGTAACGGAGTTTCCGATTACCTGGCTGATACCTGCCCAGCAAAGCAGTCCGGAGAGTGCGAATGCGGTTCCTAAAAGACCGTATTTACAACCGCGGGTGTAATAAGTCTGTTCATCATCTGCCACATATTCGGCTTCTTCTTTTACGTTCTTTACGAAAACATCTTCTCGTTTGATTTTTGTCACCAGTCGGATACGGTCCATTACATAGGCAGGACCGCCGCGATAACCGCCGTAGAGTGGGTCTTTTTCTTTGTAGATCTGTGCCAGGGTAGACTCTACGAAGCTGCTGGAAGAACCAATGAGTGCGGTCAGCCACATCCAGAAAACAGCTCCTGCGCCGCCAAATGAGATAGCAGCAACAACACCGGCTAAGTTACCCATACCTACGCGGGTAGCGGTAGCAACGATCAGTGCCTGAACACCGGATATAGAGTTTTCATCTTTTTTTGCTTCGTCTTTTTCCAGTGTGACCCGGATCATTTCCGGGAACAGGCGGAATGGAAGAAATTTAGTTTTAAATGTAAAGTATAAACCCGCTGGAATAAGGATCAATACCAGAAGAGAAAGACCAAACTGAACTTCTCCCCCTGAGAATTCCAGGATAATTAAATCTCCCCATAACAGATCATTGATAGCTCCCACAAGTTTGATGATCATGTGGAGTATTCGGTTGATGAGATACACCTCCTTTTGTAATGTGTGAATTGAGGTTCACGTTGCGTCAAACCGTCAGGGCCCTCTGACATGTCTTGCACGATCATACATCTGCAGCAACCGCTGGCGGCTGGTTCTACAGATGATGTTTGATGCGTGATGCGTGATGCATCACATATCTTGTAATTCATATAATACACTATTTTGCACAAAAGTCAATGGTTATTTTAAAAAAAATTATGCAAAATAAAAAAGAAGCCGACCCTGATGGCGCAGAAGGATGGGACAGGAAGAAAAAAACGGGAAATGTGTGACGGGCGGATACACCTGTAGTTGTGATACGGAAAAAGAATGCGAGGGGCAATTTTGAAAATATATTTTGACCGTTTGCTAAAATTGTAGTATCATGAAAAAAGTAAGTGGATCCATGCGTGATGCACTGATAACAGTACAACAGAATAAAGAAAATAAGAAAAACAATTAAGAAAAGAAGGAGGCGGGGGCTATGCCCGAAAAAATCATTAAACAGACACTCAGTGAACAGATCTACAACATTCTGAAGGAAGATATTCTGTCTGGTAGGATTTTAATGGGCGATAAGCTTACCAATCGGGAACTTCAGGAGCGGTTTCAGGTTTCATCCACACCCGTGCGTGACGCCATTAACCGACTGTCAAAAGATGGACTGACCCAGGAAGTATCAAAAAGCGGAGCACAGCTTATCACCTTTGATTATTCCTACGCCAACGAACTCAATGACTTCATCACATTTTTAGCCTGTAGGGCTGTGATGCTTTCTTCCACAGAGCCTGATACAGAAAAACTGGTAGAAAAGCTTCAGATGTATGAAGAAGAAATGGCAGGAGCCAAAACATCCATGGAATACTTTGAGGCGGATTTTCGCTATCATAAGGTATTCTTTGACCATTGCGGAAACCGTTTTATGAAGGAAACCTATAAGCAGTATAATTTTATCCGGACCCTTCTTATACGTTATGCCATCCGGACCGAAGATGAACGGGATCTGGGGATCAGACAGCACCGGGGGATCACTCAGGCTTTTCAGAAAAAGGATTATGAGAAGGCAAGAAAGCTTATGGAAGAACATTATCTGTCCGGTATGCAGTTAGCAAGAGAGCATTACCGGGAAGGGGATACTTTCAGAGAAAATAAAAAATGATCAGAAATATTGGGAAACATTAAGGAGACAGTTATGAGAACAGCAATCGCTACAGACAGCAACAGCGGTATTACACAGGAGCAGGCAGCAAAATTAGGTATTTATGTGCTGCCTATGCCTTTTATGATCAATGGGGAAATGTTTTATGAAGGTGTGAACCTGACCCATGAGGAATTTTTTAAACGGATGGAAGAAGGGGCAGATATCACTACTTCCCAGCCTTCCCCAGGTGAGGTAACTGACTTCTGGGATAAGCTGTTAAAGGAATATGATGAAATTTTATATATTCCCATGTCCAGCGGTTTAAGCGGTTCCTGCCAGACAGCTATCATGCTGGCAGATGATTACGACGGAAAAGTACAGGTGGTAAACAACCAGCGTATTTCTGTTACCCAGGAGCAGTCAGCACTGGATGCAAGGGATTTAGCTGCAAAGGGATATGAGGCAGCCCAGATTAAAGAAATCTTAGAACGTACCAAGTACGAGAGCAGTATTTATATTACCCTTACTACTTTGAAATATCTGAAAAAAGGCGGACGTATCACTCCGGCTGCTGCAGCCCTGGGAACTCTCCTTCGCATTAAGCCGGTTTTAACCATTCAGGGAGAAAAACTGGATGCATTTTCAAAGGCACGTACAGCCAAGCAGGCCAAGACCATTATGCTCACTGCACTGGCAAAAGACTTAGAAGAGCGTTTTCATGACAAGAATGCGGAACATACCTATCTGGAGATCGCCCATACCTGCAATGAAGAAGGGGCAAAAGAGCTGGAAGAGGCTTTAAAAGAGCAGTATCCAGGTGCCCCGATCACCATAGCACCTCTTTCTTTAAGCATTGCCTGCCACATTGGACCAGGAAGTTTTGCAGTAGCCTGCTCCAGTAAGCTGAAGGAGCTGGAATAATTTGGAAAAAGAAAAATGGTATGAAAAGTTAAAGGCACAGGGACAGAGTATTACTGTCCCCATGACTCTTTTGATGATCGCAGTGGCTGTTATCCCTCTTTTATTACAGACATGGATCCTCATCGGCTCTTTTAAGCAGAACCAGATAGAAGCCAGGAGCATTGAGATACAGAACCAGTGTGTGATCTTAAGCAACCGAATGACCCGCTCCGGGTATATGACGGCGGATAAGGCCAATAATGTAAGCCTGGATGCCCAGATGCAGACCATAGCGGATCTGTATAATGGCCGTATCGTTATTGTCAACAGCAGTTATAAGATCATGACAGATACTTTTAATCTGTCTACAGGAAAATATTATATATCCGAAGAAGTTATCCGCTGTTTTAAAGGGGAAAGCGGCAGCAGCTTTAATAAAGAGGGTGGATATTTTTACCAGACTATCCCTGTTTATGATCCGGCAGATGAGAAAAAGATCCAGGGAGTGATCGCAGTGACTGCTTCCATGGAAAATGTTGTGTCGGTAACAGAACGGGTAAAAAGCAGTGCCCAGCTGTTCTTTCTGTGTATGGCACTGGTGGCAATCCTGTTTTCTATTATGTCAGCTCATTTCCTGGTGCGGCCTTTTAAGCGGCTCCTGCGTTCCTTTGACCGGGTGGCCCAGGGGGATCTGGATGCAGATATCAGCGAAGATGCTTACAGTGAGACCAGGCAGATGTCCCAGGCAGTGCAGAAGTCTCTTCGCAAGTTAAAAGCAGTGGACCAGTCACGTCAGGAATTTGTTTCCAATGTGTCCCATGAATTAAAAACCCCTATTACATCCATCCGTGTACTGGCAGACTCCCTTATGGGAATGGAAGATGCGCCGGTGGAACTGTACAGGGAGTTTATGGCGGATATTTCAGATGAGATCGACCGGGAAAACCAGATCATTGAGGATCTGCTTACACTGGTGCGTATGGATAAGTCCGCAGAAAGCCAGATGAATATTTCCCAGGTGCATATCAATCATGAACTGGAAATGATCTTAAAGAGACTGCGGCCTATTGCCAAGAGAAGCAATGTAGAACTGATCCTGGAGAGCATCCGTGAAGTAACCGCAGATGTGGATAAAGTGAAATTAAACCTGGCTGTGACCAATCTGGTGGAAAATGCCATCAAGTATAATATAGACTCCGGCTGGGTCCGTGTAACACTGGATGCAGACCATAAGTATTTTTATGTTAAAGTGGCAGACTCCGGCATTGGTATCCCGGAGGACAGTGTGGACCATATTTTTGAGCGCTTTTTCCGTGTGGACAAGGCACGTTCCAGGGAAGTTGGCGGTACAGGACTGGGACTTTCGATCACAAAAAATGTGATCCAGATGCATCATGGTGTGATCGATGTGGAAAGTACACCGGGAGAGGGAACTACCTTCAGTATGCGTATCCCGTTAAATTATGTGCTAAGACAGGAGGAACGGTCATGAAACATGGAAAAAGAAAGTTTCTTCTGAGTATACTTTTAGGTGTACTGGTGGCTGCAATGGCAGTCCTTTCCGGATGTAAAGCCAGGACGGAACCAAAATCGGATCCGGGAGCCGGAAAATACCTGATCTATTATCTGAATTCCTCGGTTACGAAACTGGTTGCCCAGGAATATGAAACAGAAACAAAAGATCAGGTGGCGCTGGCAGAGGAACTGGTCGATCAGCTGACCCATGTGCCAAGGAATCTGGACTGCCAGACTGTTTTAAATGATAAAGTGTCTTTTAAAGCCTGCAGGATCGATGAACAGGTACTGTATCTGTATTTTGACGGCAGTTATACGGCTATGAAACCGGAACAGGAGATCCTTTGCAGAGCGGCCCTTGCAAGGACTATGACCCAGATACCGGGAATTGATTATATCAGTATCTACTGTGGGGACCAGCCGCTGATGGACCGTCAGGGAAATCCGGTGGGATTTATCTCAGCAGGTGATTTTATTATCAATACAAGTAATGTAAATGCCTATGAAAAAACGGAACTGACCCTGTATTTTGCAAACAGTACCGGTGACAAGCTGGTGGCAGAAAAGCGGGAAGTGGCCCACAATATCAATACTTCCATGGAGCAGCTGATCGTGGAACAGCTGATCGCAGGACCATCCGACAGCAGCCATCAGGCAGTACTGCCATCTGACTGTAAGATACTTAGTGTGTCTGTAACGGATAATATATGCTATATCAATTTTGACTCTGCTTTTTTAAACAGCAACCAGGCGGTAAATGAATATATCCCTATTTACGCCATTGTAAATTCACTGGTAGATAAAACCTCTGTTTCTAAGGTACAGATCATGGTAAACGGTTCCCAGGATGTAATGTTTCGGGAAGTGGTATCTTTGAATACGGCCTTTGAGCGGAATACGGATTATATTGAGCAGGAATAAAGGCGGATCAAAAGCGGAAAGATAAAGCGGAAATTAAGAACAAAACAGGAGAAAACAGAATATGAAACGGCCCCTTGTGGTGATAACTGCAGGCTTTGTACTTGGAGAGGTGCTTGCCCTGTGTTTGCAGGAGGCTGTATACAGAATTTGTTTCTGGTTTGCAGGAGTGCTGTTTTTGACAGTGCTTGCTGCCAGGCGTTTTTGCTTATGTGTGATAAAGAAGTAATAGAAGTGTAAAAAATTTTGCCGTTCCTATCCGGCACATGAGGTATGTCGGATAGGTCGGGCGGTTAGGTGTCGGGCAGTTCTACCTTGCCGACAAAAGAATAATAGATTTCGATTTCCTGTCTGCGTAACTTGCCCCGGCGTTTCCCGTCAAGGGCAACGCTTTCATGGACAACGATTTTCTCCACAAACTCCCGCAGCAGAGTAGGGGTAAGTTCTTCAATGGTAGTGTGCCTGCGTACCACATTCATAAACTTTTCAGCGTTTGCGGTGGCTTCCTGCGCTTTGGAAAGTTCTTCCCGCAGTCTGGCGGCACGTTCTTTCAGTTCTTTCTGCTCGGCTTCATAGTCTGCCGACAGCTCTGTGAAACGCTCGTCCGATATGCGCCCGGTTACGCTGTCCTCATACAGCCGCTTGAAGATAGCAGATAACTCGGCTATGCGTTTCTCGGCGGCTTCCAGCTCCTTTTTCTTGGCGGCGTTCCTGCGTCTGTCCCCGTCCTCATTCTGCTCGATTAAAAGCTTCATAAACCGGGCTTCATGCTTTGCCGCATAGCTGGTAACTTTCCGCAGATTGGAGAGTACGCCAGCGGTCAAGAGGTCAGTGCGGATAAAGTGCGCTGTGCAGTCGGCGGTGCGTTTCTTGTAGCTTCCGCAGATATAACAGTCCTGCTTGCGCTTGTCCGTCTGGTATCGCTGCTGGTACATGACGCTGCCGCAGTCGGCACAAAAGAGTATGCCGGAGAACAAGCCCACTTCGTCATAACGGTTGGGGCGTTTGCGCTGCTTGCGTAACTCCTGCACCCGTTCCCACGTTTCCCGGTCAATGATAGGCTCATGGTGGTTCTCAAAAACCGCCTGCTTTTCCGGGGGATTTTCTATGCTGTGTTTCAGCTTGTAGGACGGCTTCTCGGTCTTAAAGTTTACCAGACAGCCCGTATATTCCCGGTTTTCCAGCAGATGAACCACGGTATTGGTCGCCCACTTGCACTCATAGCCGGGGTGGTAGCGGCGGGTGCTTCCCGTCCGACGGTATTCCAGCGTTCCCGGCGTGGGGATCTCCTGCTCTGTGAGCATACGGGCTATCTTGGTCGGCCCGTTCCCGGCAAGGCACAAGCTGTAAATCTGCCGCACAACAGGGGCGGCTTCCCCGTCAATGATAAAATTTTCGTCCTCGTCCATAAAGTAGCCGTATACGGGTTTGCTCGTGACGGGCTTCCCGCTCATACCCTTAGACCGTTTTACTGCTTTGATTTTCTTGCTCGTATCTCTCACCAGCCATTCGTTAAAAATGTTCCGCAGAGGGGCAAAATCATTGTCGCCCTGTGCGCTGTCCACTCCGTCATTGATAGCGATAAAGCGGACGCCTTTCTGTGGGAAAATCATTTCCGTATACATTCCCACTTGCAGATAGTTTCGCCCTAACCGTGACATATCCTTGACGATAACGGTGCCGACTTTTCCGGCTTCAATGTCCGCAAGCATGGCTTGAAAACCGGGTCTTTGGAAGTTCGCCCCAGAATAACCGTCATCTGTGTACCATTGCAGATTGGAAAAGCCGTTCTGCTTCGCATAGGTTTCAAGAATACGCTTCTGGTTTGAAATAGAATTGCTCTCACCTTGCAGCTCGTCCTCGTGGGATAATCTCGGATAAAGGGCGGTAATAAGGTTTCGGGTGGTCTGTCTTAACATAGTGTCCTCCATTTCCGACAGCCAGCCCCACTATTCCGTATGACTATCATACCACACGCCGGGGCTGGCTGTACAGTCCTTTCTGCTTCTTTACGTCCCGTCAAATTGCCGATTTTTGTGTAGCAGCTTCCGCTTCCAGCACTTTCAGCATTTTATCGGCGGCGGTGGCGGTGGTGTCCTGCTTGAAATAGCCGGAAACGACAAGGACAGAATTACCTATGCGGATTTCCGTCACGCAATCCGGGCGGCGGGTGCTGCGGTCATTCTTTGGGGTGTTGGTCATAGGCGGCTCTCCTTTCTGTTCATCAGCTTTTTCAGTTGTCCCATTTTCTCCTGCGCCGTGGCTTTTCGGAAGTTGCTCCCGGTAAAGCGGACAGGAGAACACATTTCAATCAGACGGTCATAAATGCGGGCGTGGGCGGTGTCCTCCGGGTGCTGCAAGTCCTCCAGCGTGAGATTAGTCGTGACGATCAGCGGCCTGCCGCTGCGGTAACGGCTGTCAATCACGTTGTAGACCTGCTCTAAGCCGTATTCCGTTCCCCGTTCCATTCCAAAATCGTCAAGGATAAGCAGCGGGAAGCTGCAAAGTCGGGAGATATATTCATTCCTGCCCTCAAAGCTGGCGGCAAGGTCACCCAATATCAATGCAAAGTTTGTCATGCACACGGGGATTTCACGCTCCATAAGGGCATTTGCGATACAGCCCGCAAAATAGCTCTTGCCTGTGCCAACGCCGCCCCATAGCAGATAGCCAATGTTGCGCTCTTTCATGGTTTCCCAGTTCTCCACATAGAAATGGGCGTGTTCCATTTGCGGGCACTTGCCGTTGTCGTTCTCAAACGTCCAGCCCTGCATAGCCGGGTCTGTAAAGCCCCGCCGCTTCAACCGCTCGACAGTTTCAAGGTGACTGCGCTGTTTCTCTGCGGCTTCCCGTTCCTCACGCTCTGCCCGCTGGCAGTCACATTCTGCCGGGTGGCGGTCACGCCCCAGCCATGCGGCGGTTTCTTTGGGGAAATAGCCCTCTTTGGGCTTGTGGCACTTCCCGCAGTATAAAAGCCCGTCCTCGCCGGTGTAGTCCTCCGGCTCCGGCGTGGTGTCGGTCATATTCAAAATCATTTCATCAAATCCATTCGTCATAAGCTCTCGCCCTCCTTACAGGTATAATCGGGTATGCCCTTTTTCGGGGCTTTCTTGGCTGCGTCCTCCTGCGCCCACTTGAAAATCGTGGCTGCATGGCTCTTGTATTTCCTCCCGCTGGAAGCGATATGGCAGGATAGGCGGTCAATGTAATACTCCCACTTGCCGGGAAGCTCTGTTTTCAGCCCGTCAAGCTCCGTATCGGAAAGAATGACATTGTGGTATCTGCCATAGGCGGCGGGGGCGGGGTGTCCCGTTTCTAACTCTCTCTCTTTTTCTATTTCTATATCTATCTCTTTCTCTATCTCTATCTCTGGTGGACAAATGTCCGCTCGATATGGTGGACATTTGTCCGCCCCTGTCTGCGGCAGGGCTTTTTGTTCCTGCAAAGCCAGCCGCGCCCTGCGCTTGCGCTCCCCCTCGGTAGAGGACTGGCCGATTAAAAGCTCAATGTTGCTCATGTAGAGTGCGCCGCTTGGCAAAGGCTCCACAAGCCCCAGCTTCATAAAGATTTTCAAAGCTCTCTCTACGGTACCTACCTGCTGGCGGGTAATGGTCGCAATCATCTGGGCGGTGTAGGGGATATTCTCGTCAAGCTGCAATTTCCCGCCGTTTTTCAGCGATTTCAAGTACAGCTTCAAGAGAATGTTGGAATAGATAACGCCGTCCTGCATACTTTCCAGCAGAACGATTGCATCATCGTCAAAATAGCTCTCTTTCAGCTTGAGGTAGTAATATTTGCGGTTATCTGCCATAGGCTGCGTCCTCCTTTTTCCAGCGTTTGGAATAATAGCGAGGGCATAGTATGATAACCGCCCGGAAGCTCTGTTTGCAGTCACGGGTGCAGCCCCGGCATAGGTCGTTGTAAGTGATACGGTTGCGGTGGTTGAGGAAGAAAGACCATTCCAGCCGCCGCTTCTTGCTCATTCTCGGCAATGGTAAGCTCCTTTCTGCCGTTCCTATCGGTGTAGCGGGATAGGGGGCATTTTCTGTATGTTCTCGGTATCATTTTCGGGCTTTTTCTGCCCTGTAAGCCCCGTTTGGAAGTCGGGGAGTATTGCGGTAAGGGTTCATATCATACCTGTATTTTTGTAGGGTTTCGGTATCATTTCGGGGCGGTCTTTAACGCTCCTGTTCACGCTTTTTCTGCTGGCTCGGTGCGCCCCTTAAAATCTGGTCGATATTGCGTCTGACTGTCTGAAGCTCCTGCGCCCGCTGGCGTTTCTCCCGGTAGTCGTTATATCCGGCGTTCTTCTGGACGGTAAGCTGCTCAATCTCCCTTTGCAGGGCTTTGCTGGCTGGCAGCTTGGTTATTCCATGCTCCCGGAAATAACGGGCGGCTGTGTCCGCTATGATAAAATCGCTTTCGTGCTGTTCCCGGTAGGCTCTCCGGGCTTTCTCCGATTTCTGCGCTTTCAGACCGTCACGGGCGGGCTTCGTGCCGATATAGCCCAAAAGGTTGCGCTGCAATTCCTTTTTCTCCCGGATAGCGGCTTCCAGCCCTTTCAGTCCGGCAAGGCTCTCCTGCGTGGCGGTGTTGGCTGCGGAAATGGCAGCGTCCAGCTCGTCCGGGGAAGAAAAGCCATACTGCTGGTAGAGCATGAGGGTAGCCGACATCTGTTTGAGGTTGTGCATGGTCGCCCACTTCTCATAGCCCCGTCCTTTCCCCTCGGCTCGCTTGGCGGCTATGTCTACCATGCGCTGTACAGCGTCATTGTTCGGGGCGTTTTTCGCTTCTTTTTTCGTCCGTAAGCGGTCTTTGATACTGCCGGGGTATTCCGCTATGGCTGCGGGTTTTTCGGCGGCTCTGGCGGCGTTCTGCTCCAAAACGGAGAGGACAGCAGCCCGGTCAAAATCGTCCCCCAGCTTCCGGGCGGTAATTGGCTTCGTCCTGTCCGGCGTGAGGTAACTTAGCCGCCCCCGGCTCTCCTTGACGGTCACACCATGCCGGAGAAGCAGGGCGGCAAACTCATCAAAGCCGGAAGCAGCGGCAAGGGCTTCCCGGATAGTCCGGCGCAGCTTCGCCTTATCCGTTTCAAACTTGGTCTGCCGGGGCGCGATACCGTCCGCAGCAATAGGGGCGTTGGCTCTGTCAAGGGCAGCCTGTCCTTTCTTCTGCGCCCAATACTCACGCTCGGTAATGCGTTCTTTGCTGCCGTTCAAAAGGTCTATCTGGTAAAGCCCCTCGCTGTGGCACATCTCCATGACTTCGGCTTTCAGATAGTTCATAGCTGCGTCCGTACAGCGGTGCTTGCAGCCTGCTTTCCTGTCCGCTGGCCTGTCCATGTGGGGCAGCATGGGAACCTCCGCAATCCGCAGACTGTTAATGACGATATGCACATGGATATTTTCGGTGTGGCTGTGTCCGTCCGGGTGGGTGCAGACAAGGGCCTGGTGTCCGGGGAAATGCTCGGCGCAGAACTTCTCGCCCAGCTCCTGCGCCCGATCAACGGTCAAGCCGTTGTCCGGGCCGTCCCGTGGGTCAAAGCTGATGATGTAGTGGTGGCTCTTTACGTCCTCCCGTTTCTGGTTCTTGCCGTAGCGGAGATTGGAGCGCATACAGGCAACGGCAAAATCCTCCCCGCCACAATTCAGAGAGGATATGCGGTAGTCTACCCTCGGTATGAGCCGCCCGTCTGCGTCAAGGGTGGGCTTCATGGTAAACTCGTCATGCTCGAATGTGAGGTATTTTTCAGCGTCCCCGTAGTTGGCATTTTTAGAGCTGATATGTTTGAGTATCGCCAACGGCTTCACCTACTTTCTGCAAGACTTCAAACTTCAAGGCGGCAAGGTCGGCGGCGGCTCCCCGCACTTCCTTTTCCAGCCCCCGGTAGGGGCTTCCGTATTCGTTCAGGCTCCGGGCAATCTGGTTTAAGTTGCCGCCGATTTTCCCGTACTCTGCCGTGAGCTTGGAGAGGGCGGCAAGCAGCCCGTCATTGACCGGGGAAACGGTGACAATGGGGCGTATGGTCGCTTTCCGTATGGCTTGCCGGATAAACTCGGACTGGCTGATTTCATAAGCCGCCAGCCGCCCGGTGAAGTCGGCGTATTCTTCATCGGTCATGCGGGTCTTTACCACATGACGGCGGTGGGGCGTATTGTATTTCTTTCGCATGGTCTGTGACCTCCTTTCTCGCCCGACAGGGCGCATAGCAGGGTTTGGGGAAGGCACTCCCCAACAAGATTCCCGCAGGGGCAAAAATAAGCGGAGAGCGAATTTTGGCACCTCGGTAGAATCTTGCTCTAAGTAAGCCGCAGACTGGCCCTGTCCGGGCTTTTCCGTACATAGAGCGAACAGGGCGGGGCTTTCAGCCCGCTGTTCGCTGCCTTTTTTCTTTCGCCAATATTACTCCGCAGAGGGGCTTTGCTACCCGCTGGCTGCGCTATTTTTCTTTTCCGCTAAAGATACATTTGAAAAGCCGTCAGCTACCCGCTGGACAGAGATTTTTCAAAATTTCTTTTGCCTTAGTAATCCGGGAACGGGGATTTTGGCAACCGGCGGGACAGAAAAATTTTGCTTTCACTTCCTACAACGGAGAGATTTTGAAAATGCCAAATATCCGGGCGGGAAAATTTCTCCCCTCATTTACTACTACAACCGGCAGGGGGCAAAATGGCCGGGAGCCAGAACGGGCAACAAAAAAAGCAGCAAATCTTTTTCAGACTTACTGCTTTCGCTGGTCGCCGGTGGCGGCTGGTATTCAGTTTTGAAAGTTTAGGGCTGGCTGGTATGACGATAACGCGTTTAGCAAATAAAAACTTCTCATCTCAAATCAAAAAGAATACTTTCATAGTCCTTTACAAAATACTTTATATTTGTGCGTCCTTTCTGAATAATTGTGTGGCCTTCCGCTTCCAACTTTTCCTTTTGTGCCTCTACACCGCCGGGATATTTTGCGTTCAATTCCCCGTTTGCCTTTAAGGTTCGCCAATACGGGGTTTCATCTTCAGAACGCTGGTAACTCGCCCATGCTGCAATAGATACAAAAATCCCGGCTGTAATAGGCTCTGTGAAATCCGCTCCATTCAGTTTAGCAAAATATTCACGGATTTTTCCGACAGTGATTACTTTGCCATAAGGAATTAGTTTCATCACTTTATCATATTCGATTGGTGGGGCAAAATACATTCTGCTTCCGCCATATTTCTCAATGCTTTTCTGGTCGGTAATAATCTGAAATTTAGGCATATCCTTGCTATCATGTAGCATGGCATTAAAATCTTTTTTATCTTCATTCGCCATCTCTCAACACCTCCTGCCTTAATTATAGTGGAGCAGATTATTCCATGCAATGAGACGGTTTGAAAATCAGCTTGATTTTTTTCTTGTCTGACATTGGATATAACTCAACGGTCAAAGCGAAATTTGAACAGCGCGGCAATGAGCCGCTGCTTCACATAGTCCTCCACCTCGGAGTTGACCTGTCCGTTTATTTTGGAGAAGTAGCGGATATATCCGGCGTAGTGGGAAAGAACCGTGTCGATTGCGTCCGGGTCGCCCTCATGGGCTTTAACGATTGTTTCATAGGGGAGAAGTTTACTCATGGTCGTTTCCCTCCATGAGCTGGCTGGAGAGGACAGAATGAATGTCATTTGAGTACGTCCGTTCTCGGAAACATATCCACTTCGCTTTTGGCACTATCGGTATACGGGAACATATCCAATCTCTCTCTGGAATGTATACCATACTTTTAAAAGGCAGAATAGCATTTTAACTTATGCTACCCTACCTATAACTAAACATTTACAGTTGCATGTGGCCTATTGTTTTTAGCCGTTAAATATTTTATAACTATTAAATAGCGATACAAATTGTTCGAAACTAATATTGTTTATATCATATATTCTCGCATGTTTTAAAGCTTTATTAAATTGATTTTTTGTAAACAGTTTTTCATACTCTTTGTTAACCCATTTCATTACAAAAGTTTCATATTTTTTTCTCTCTTTAAATGCCATTTTTGCTGGCTTTCTTTTTAATACAATTAATGCGCTATCCACTTTAGGTTTTGGATGGAAATAATACCTAGGAATTTTTGCTAATATAGAAATATCTACCTCTGCCATTAACAGCAATGCTAGTGATCTGTTTGTATCTAATAACCTTTTAGCAAAACCATATTCCACTATTAAATAACTTATTGTGGCTGAACTTTCAAAAACAATTTTTCGAATTATATTTGTGCTTATGTTGTAAGGTATGCTGCCAAATATTTTATATGGATTGTGGCTAGGAAATGTAAATTTCAGTATATCATCATTTACTATTTGATAGTTAGGATAATTTAAGAGCTTATTACGAGTTACCTCACATAATTTAGAATCAATTTCTATCGCCGTAACAAAATTACATCTCTTTACCAATTCAGCAGTAAAATGACCTTTCCCTGCACCTATTTCAAAGATGTTATCTTTTTCATCTAAACTTATGCAATTCATTATTTTTTCTATGTGATATTTTGAAGTAATAAAATTTTGACTATCTTTTATATTTACTTTGTTCATTATAACCTCTCCTTAAAGGTAAGCGCCTAATATAAGGGTATCTGTTCGCTTGGTCATATATTTGCCATAATAGTAGTAATCACATATGCCAGCATTTTACTCTATGATCCGGCGCTAGGATCTAGCAGTAAGCAAGCATTTTACTACAATTATGGAGGTTACATTTATGCAGACAGAAAGACGAACTGCCGATGAGCAATACCGGCTCATCATGGAATGTCGCAGCAGCGGACTAAGCGATTTTCAGTGGTGCAACGAGCACGGGATCAAACCCGGTACATTCTACAACTGGGTCAAGCGGCTTCGCAAAAAATCCTGCTATGATATTCCGCCGGCAACAGGCCGGGGAGGCTATAAGCCTTCGGAACAACAGGATGTTGTCAAACTTGAAATCGTTGACCAGCCTGTTCTGCACGAAGAGACACCACAGCTTTTAAGCGTGCTTCCGGATCATACGGATACAAACTGTATGGAAGCAACTGCTGAGATCAAACTCGGCTCCGCCCTGATCAGGATTTCAAATGATATAGATCCGGCACTTTTAGCACAGATCATCCGGTCTGTGGGAGGTGCATCATGCTAGGCGACATTACAGCTGCAACAGATATTTATATCATTTGTGGCTACACCGATATGAGAAAATCAATCGATGGTCTGTGCGCCATCATCAGAGACCAGCTTCACTTTGAACCGGAGCATACCACCGCGCTCTACCTTTTCTGCGGCAGACGCAATGACAGGATAAAGGCACTCCTTCATGAGAATGACGGTTTTGTGCTTTTATATAAACGCCTCGATCATAACACCGGAAAATACCGGTGGCCACGTAACCGTGACGAGGTGAAAACCATTACATGGAGGCAGTTTGACTGGCTCATGTCCGGTCTTGAGATCGAGCAGCCAAAGGCAATAAAAAGTGCCTGAAACGCTTGATTTTTCTAGGCTTTTGCACCTGTTTATGGTACAATAGAAGTATCAAAAAACGGAGCAGAAGACCATGCCTTCAGGAGTAAAAGATATCCAGCTCTTAGAGCTTAAGGATACAATCTCACAACTGAATAAAACAATCAGCACTCAGAACGAACTCATAAGTTCATTGCAGAAGATGCTGGAAGAACGCAATGCGAAGGACAGTGAAAAAGACCTTCTGATCGCGAATCTCCAGTCTCAGCTTGCGTATCTTAAGAACAAGGTCTTTGGCTCAACCAGTGAAATACGCCATGACCAGCTGGACGGACAGCTGAATCTGTTCGGTACACCCGTCGGTGATGAAAAGCCTGCGGAAGTGATCGAACCGGAAGTGATCAGCGTCAAGGGGTATACCAAAGAGCGGAAACCCAAGGCAACCTATGATGACAAGTATAACTCTGTGCGCTCCATTTGTAAACATTTTTTTACGGATATAGTAGGACTGTCTATCAAATTTTTCTGTGTTTCTTTACGACACATGAGCATTAGCGCCGGGGTTGTCCGAGCCATAGCCCTCCAGCAGATTGACCACGCCCCACACGCCAAGGCCAGCGCCGAGGGCAATCACAAGGGTCTGCAAAGTGGTGATGGCAGAAGCGAAAAACTGCATATATTCCTCCGTTTCTCCGGGATATACCCGGCCATGAAAAAAGCCGCCCTTGCGGGCGGCAGCCTACTACCTTGGGACGAAATGTCCCAAAGTTTTATACAAAAGCGTCCGGGTCGTCGAGGTCGTCATAGTTGAGGATGTCCTCGTCCTCGTCTGTGAGCGCCTCGTCCGGCACGGACACTTCGTACACCTCACATTCCTCGTTCATGCCCGGCCGCCTGCGGCGGTCAATGAGCCTGTCGAGGTCAAAGGCGTTTTTCACTTTATCGGCCTCCGCCGTAAAGCGATAATTGGGGTGCTGTTTCAAATCGTATTTCTTAGAATAGAACGGCGGCAGCCCTCGGAGCTGCAAAATGCACCGATCTCCGGGCATGGTAGCAAGCTCACTTGGGGTCATCAGCTCCCGCCCGAGCCGCTGGGTGTTCTGGCTGTAACTTTCGGACTGCCCACGGGAGCGCCCCTCGGTCTGCATGGAGATGGTGGCCTTGCCCAGCCAGTTCTCGGAAATTTCCTTGATGGTGGAGCTTTCGCGCCCGCCGAGGAACAGCACACTATCCATGTTGCCGAGGATGGTTTCTGCGTTCTTATCGTAGATGGCCTTGCATT
>ERZ772900.346-NODE-346-length-49442-cov-8.218317_pt1 | contig 49442 bp, 67 predicted proteins | sample MGYA00512124_ERZ772900 | MGnify/ENA primary metagenome ERZ772900 (study PRJEB29015, sample SAMEA2737716) | human gut metagenome | biome: human gut; feature: human-associated habitat; material: faeces | place: China | collected 2012 ... | reverse complement strand
CAAGATAAGCCTTCAGGCGCGCCATCGCTCCCTCAACGTCTGCCTCATAGAGCTTTTCCAGGAAATCACCTACCAGACTATTGTTATCCAAAGATATTGGTGAAAGATAGTTAGGTGCAAGACTCTTGAGCATGCCAATCTTAACCTCTCTGTTAGGATATTCCAAGGTATAACGTTGCAGCATCGGGTTATACTTCTTGATGGTGAGATAACCACTCTGATAGAGCAGCGGAAGCGCAGAAGTCATCATTTCCGGCGAAACATCAAAGTCATCCACATCACATGATTTCTTCTCAATATCCATCACATTGACGTGATACTTCTGCAGCGTCTTGATAAGATAAGTCGGCGTACCCGAGCCAAACCAGTAAGGAGCAATATCCCGTGCATTCAGTGCCTTTACCAGGCTGAACGGATTGAATACATCTTCAGATTTCTTACTGAAATGATAGCCGTCGTAGAATCTTGTCAGCTCTGCCAGGCACTCCTCATACGTCATACCCAGGTCTTCTCCCAAAGCCTCAATATCCGGTTTCATCTGCGTGATAAGCTCCGTCTTGCTGATACCGCAGATGGCAGAGTACTGGTCGAACATGCTGATATTGTCGAGGTTATTCAGCTCGCTGAAGATGCTGAGCTGCGAGAACTTGGTGATACCCGTGATGAAGGTAAACTCCAGGTATGGGTCGAGCTTTTTCAGAGGACTGTAGAAGTTCTGCATGATGCGGCGGAGGGGCTGCAGGTTCTCCTTCTCATGTACCACATCCAGCAATGGGGCATCATATTCATCGATGATGACAACCGCCTTTTCGCCCGTTTGCTCATAAGCACGCTTTACGATACCATCCAGTCTTTCATTAGGATATTTTTCACCTTCTCCCTTACCGTATAGCTTTTCATAGGGCAAAAGCTGTAGATTCAGATAACTGTTCAAGGCATCAGCATCAAAGTGCTTAGCACCACTCATATCAAAATGAAGCACAGGATGCTTCACCCAATCCTTCTCATAATCAGCTATTGCCAATCCCTCGAAGAGTTCCTTTCTACCCTCGAAATAAGCTTGGAGAGTAGAGGCAAAGAGCGACTTTCCGAATCGTCTTGGACGACTCAGAAAGACATACGACATCTGCTTTTCTCTGAAATCCACGATATATTGGGTCTTATCTACATAGAGATAACCTTTCTCACGGAGTTTTCCGAATGTCTGTATCCCCACAGGGTATTTATTTACTATTTTTGCCATAATCTTACAAACTTTACGTTTTGCGCGGCTAAATTACAAAGAAAATCTGAATTAACCAAAGAAAAAATCAAATAACTTAACTTTCACTTATCAAGAAATGAAAGGAGATAAGGAAGTACTGTAAAGATAGCAAGTATTGCCCCACACGCCATGGGCTAGGAGCTTTTGGACCTTCAGCCCGTTCTTGAACCACTTGCGAAAGTTCTGTGATTTATTATTATAATTTGGTTTAAAATTCGTTTGTTTACGCCTGCAAAAGTACGACTTAATTCTCATTTGGCAAAAGGAAAGAGAGATAAAAAGACGGAAATGTACGAAAACGATTGCGTAACTTTTACAACAAAATTGAAACAAAAAGTTCTTAAATAGAAATAATAAGTGTATTTTTGCACCAACAAACTTAAAATATAAACTGAAAATAAAAATTATAATAAGTATAACAACCTAAAAGGCAAACAAATGAAAAAGAATCTACTCAGATTGGGGCTCTCACTCATAGCCCTGTTTGTTATGGTAGTGGCAAATGCGCAAACCTACCAGAACGAAGAAGCTAGCGTTTCATGGCCGTTTAATGACGACAACTACGCTACGCAGTACACTAAATCATATGGTGGAGGTGCTTAATAGTATTGTTATTTATATATACTACCAAAGAAAATTATGTTTAAAGAAATTGATAAAAAATAATAAAAGAGAGGATATTTCCTCTCTTTTATTTTACAATAAATAATTTTTCTGTTCTAGGTTTATCGTTTCCTCTACTATCTAACGTAGTATTAACATCTTTTTCCCAAATACAAGTAAAGTCTTTAGGCATAGAGTATTCACTAACTAAAACTATATTATTTTTAGCATGTTCTAAACACCATTTATAAAAATCTTCATAAGGAAATGCTTCTTTATTAGAATATTTTGTAGTGTTTTTATAGGGTATGTCACAATAGATAACAAAGTTTTCCACAGGTTTAGTTTCTCTAAAATCACAACAAGATAAATGAATATCTTTAAGTAAAGGTGCTTGTCTTATTAACGCTCTGTAATGTTCGTTAAAATAATTTCTTGGTATTACGCCATCAATTTTAAAACCTCTTGGATAACCACCAAAGAATTTACCACCAAATGAACCAAATCCAACAAATCCTACATACCAGTCTGGATAATCGTTTCTACTTGTTTGTACTGCTTTATATTCGGCTTCTGAAACAGTTTGAGGAAATATAGAAGTATCAATTTGCATTTGTTTAAGAAGTGCGATAAGATATGGGTTAATATCAGAACCAAATCGTTCTTTACATTTAATATGCGTTATAAGATTTGCCCCTCCTACAAATGGTTCCCAGTATTTTTTTATATTATTTTCGTCAATATAAGACTGAATAATCGGAGCAATATATTTTACTAATCTTGCTTTAGAACCTACATATTTCATATAAATTTATTTCCTTTCTTTATTAATATTTACTGTGGTATTAAAAGTTTATCACTACTTTATGCGAAAGTCAATAGTGTTTTTTATTAATAAAATCCATTAATATCTTATTGACTTTTTATATGAAAAGTGTTAATATTATTATATAAAATAACATACTAAAGGAGAATAGAATGTATAAAGATAAAGAAAAAAGACTTCAATATTGTAGGCAATGGGGCAAAGATAGTAGAAAATTTGCTTTAGAACATCATTTATGTACATGTTGTTTTAAAGAACGTACTTATGGTGATGAACGAGTGTGTTTATTATGTAAAGCAAAAGCATATGAACGTAGACAAAAAAGAAGAAATTCAATGTCTGAGGAGGAATATAAAGAGTTTAAACTAAAATATCGTGATAAAGATTTAGAACAAAAGAGAAAAGTTAAATTAGAAAGAAAAGAAAAAGGTTTATGTGTAGAATGTGGTAAAAGAAAAGCAATGAATAACAGAGTGCGTTGTGGTATTTGTCTTGCTAAAGATAGAGAAAGACATAATTTAAGAAACAATGAATTAAAAGACCCAACTAAAAATAAACAATATAGATTAAAAAATCATTTGTGCTATAATTGTGGAATATCTTTAGATAAAGATAATAAAAATACAGTGTGTGATAATTGTCATAAAATTTTTAGTGAAAGTGCTAAAAAAGGTGGAACTATTGTAAAAATGAAATATTTTAATTAAAGGTGATATAAATGGCTAAGATTTTAAACAAATGTCCTATTTGTGGTGGTAGACTACAATATCATCATATAATGCAATTTACTGAGGATTATAAAATAAAACTAGACGGAACATTATCTAAGCAATTTAAGAAAAGTGATAGTTGCTCTATGGAGTGCGGATTTATAAGCTGTACTTTTTGTGATTTTCATACTAATTGTGATTTAGAAGTTGAAAAAAATCACAATATTAAGATATATCAAGAACATGGCGTTTATAGCTACGAAAATAAAGGAAAGGATTGAGATATTGACAAATATTTTAAAATTTCATACAGATTAAATAAAAACCCTCCAATAAGTCGGAGGGTTTATTTTATGTGCTTACTTAGTTGAATATTGTTCTGATATGGTTACTAACCAGTATAACCATAGTAACAAGCGTTTAATTAGTTCGGTTGATAAAGTGTTAGGGTGTGAGATAAGAGGGTTTGTTTTACATCTATTACTCGTTGGTTAGAACTTCCTCTAAACGGTAATGTTAAATCTTTTTTATCTTTTTCAAATTTACCGTCTACCAAAACATCTATATTTTTCAAACAATTTATATACTTCTTTTTTTTATGAAAACCAAGTTCTTCATATAATTCTTCAAAGGTTCTTCCTGTATATACCCAAATGTTTTTATTGGCTTTTTTTAATTCTTTTAGTAATAATTCCACCCCCTTATATTGACAAAGACACTCTCCGCCAGACAGAGTAATGTCTTGTGGTAAATCTAATAAAATTTTTGTTAAATCTTTTATTTTTATTTTCTTACCAGAATTTAATTCCCAAGTAGTAATTTTATTTTGACATCCTTCACAATGTATATTGCAAAAAGAAAAAAACACTACAGTTCTAAATCCAACACCGTTTGAAACAGAGCATTTTTCTATTCCAGAAATATATACAAAAGGTTCAGTATCTACTTTGCTTTCTATGTCTTTAATTTTTTTATATTTTATTTCCCAAGTATCATTAACGATATTCCTAACGGTTTCTCTGTTGGTGTTTAAAAAATCCGCTATTTCTCGATTTGTATATCCCATTTTTTTAAAATTAAGAACATTAATAAAAAATTGTTCTTTTTTTTCATAATCTTCTTTTAATATTTTTTCAAAATTAAATTCTTTTGTAATATTTGTATAAGTTTTTTTGTGAATTATATTAGAGGTAATATTTCTACAAACATTATACTTTTTATCTAATTTACTAAAATTGTGTTCGCCATTTATAAAATCGTTACATATATTAATAACAGTAGCTTTATCCACCCAACTATCTTGAAATTGTGACATAAGTTCTTTGTAGTTTTTTCTTTGCCAAAATGCTCTTTTTCTTTCTTCCATATCTTTTATATTATCAAATGGGGTTCCTATTAATAGATGTTGTGGATTGCAACATTTAGGATTGTCGCAAGTATGTCTAGTTAAAGTTCCTAAATCTTTACTTATTTTTATTCCTAATTTTCTTTCTAAAACCAACCTATGAAGTCCTTGTTTTTTGTTACTACCATTACTTACCCAAATATAACCTCCTCTTTTTTTGTTGGGAAAATGACTAACACAATTCCAGCAACCGTTTCTATCAATTTCTACAATAATTGGTTTGGCTCTTTTATTTTCAACTTTTCTAACATTTAGTAATTCATAATGTTTATCATCAATAACTTTTACTTTGATATTTTCTATAATTTTTATATCATTTTGATTATTTTTTGTAGCCATAATATAAAATCCTCCTTTATATGATATATTATATATCTATAACATAAAAGGAGGAATTTGTCAATATATTATTTTATAATTTTGTATTTTTTTATTTGAATTTCATATGTTTTGTTCTCATTTTTACTTCTTGTTGCTTTCCTTTATTAAATGCCGTTGTATAATCCCCTGTCAAATAACCTGTCACTCGTCTTAATCTTTTTATATGTTTACCACCGCAAATAGGACAAATTTCTCCTATTTCATCTGTATACCCACAATCAGCACACATATCATTAGGTACATTAACGGCAAAATAAGGAATGTCTTTTTCCATTGCGTATTTTACAATAGTTTCCAATGCTTCTATATTATTTTTTACAGAACCAGATAATTCAACATAAGTGATTGAACCTGCTGAACTATAACCAGTTAATTGTGATTCTATGTCAATTTTTTCAAAAGGTGTCATTTCTTTCCATACAGGTACATGAATTGAATTTGTGAAAAATTCTTTATCAGAAACATTAGGGATTATTCCATATTTTTCTTTAAATTTTTGCATTGAAGTAAAACATAAATTTTCAGCCGGTGTAAAGTAAACCCCAAAATTTAGCATATATTTGTGCTTAAATTCTTCGCATCTTTGTTTAAAAAGTCCTTCAATTTCTTTTGCTAATCTCATTCCCTCTTCTGTTGTGTGGTCTTTCCCAATTAAAATTTGAAGAGTTTCTGCTAAACCAATTTGTCCTACAGCTAATGTTCCGTGTTTTAATGCCGAACGTATTCCTTCTTCTGGAATATATCCTGCCATAACATTATTTTCATACATGAATTTAGCTGAGTTAGGAGATTGTGAACAAATCCATTCAAATCTTTCAAGTAACATATCTTTAGCTTCATAAATTTTAGTATCAAGTAATTTCATAAATTCTTTTACAACATTAGAATTGTTTTTTTCTTTTGCTTGCATTGCTAATGTTGGCATAATAATTGTAACAGGACAAATATTTCCTCGTCCGTCTTTTAACTGACCAAAACCATTAATATCCCAACCGTTTGCTGTCCTGCATCCCATCGTTGCAAAATAGGTTCTAGGGTCATTCTTATCATATCCAAAATTACCACTCCAATCAACATTAGCGTAATTAGGATATAATCTTTGTGCCGTAGATTTTAAAGCAAGTTTAAACAAATCATAATTTGGTTCATCCTCTTTTTGATTTACTCCTTTCATACACTGAAAAATTCCACAAGGAAATATTGAGGTTCTATGAAGTTTACCAATACCTTTAATAGAAGTGTCAAGCAATGCTTTTGTAATCATTCTACCCTCTGGCAATGTGCAAGTACCATAATTAATTGATGTAAACGGCAGTTGGTTGCCACTTCTTGATTGTAAAGTATTAAGATTATGATACATACCTTCTACTGCTTGATATACTTCTCTTGTAGTCATGTTCATAGCATATTTATATGCTTTTGGACAAGTATTATAAATTTCTTCGTCAATAGAATGCTCCGTATAGTCCCATGCTGTATCATAAAGTTTATCTTCGCAATATAAAAGTCCATCTTTAAAATGTTTTCCAAAACTTTTTCTTACATAAGGAACCATTGTCCAGTCTAAATGAGAAGCAGCTACACCACCAAACTGCATTAGACTTTGTAATTGAAAGATTACTGCTACTAATTGAAATGCTGTACTAACAGATTGAGCAGGTCTTACATCTGTCTGTCTAGTGGTAAATCCAGTTGCTAATAAATCATCAAAAGGAATTGTTATACAATTATGACTACCAGTAGCATAAGAGTTTAAATCGTGTTCATAAATTTCGTTGTTTAAATGATTTTCTCTACTTTTTTTAGACATACAATTATATAAAGCATATTGCTTTAATACTTCGTCTGAAATAGAACCAACTTTGCCTCCAAAACTTTCGCCATCTACATTTGCATTTTGTCTGTCTGGTTCAATAGGGTTTAATTTTTCACCTATCATTTTATATAATTCTTCATTTGGCTCTCTCACCAGTTCTCTTTTATATCTGTATCTGATATATGCTCTAGCAACTTGTTTTTCACCACTATCCATAAGTAAATCTTCAACTTTATTTTGGATTTCTTCTACAGACATTTCATCTTTTAATTCTTTGTATTCAGTTTCAATTTCATCTGCAACATAATCACAAATAGAATTACCTTTATTATTGATTCCATTTTTAACTTCTGTCCATGCTTTTTTTACAGCTTCTTTTATTTTACTTTTTTCAAACTTTACTTTTTGACCATTTCGTTTAATTACCATTTCACAAAGACCTCACTTTCTATTTTGTAATAGGTTATCAAGCATTACAACCATGCTAACACCTATTTAATCTACTTACATGATAACTTTATCATTTGTGAATCTGGAACGCTTATACTAAGTGTTACTACAAAACTAAAACGTGCCTAATCGGATTTTAAATAGAACCACTAGATTTAGGCACGTTTTTATTATAACATACTATATGTTGAGTTGTCAAGAGTTATTTACATCTTTTTCGATATTCTCTCTATCTAATTCCCTAGCTTTTTCCATTAATTTGTTTATTTCATCTTGTGAATAATGTGTTTCTTCTTTAGTAAGACTTTTTAAGATATTTCTAATAGTGATTAATTGTTGACAGCTATTACCAAAGTTATTTTTATCAATCCTACAATCTAAATTCCATTTATATTCTTCTTTATTGCCACGTTCTTTTTGAAATTTAGAACGGTATTTGTTGTTGTAAATATTACAAAATATTGAAATCATAAATTCATTTTTTCTTGTATTAGTAAATTCGATTAAGATAGTATTATATTCCGACAGCATAAGTGTTGGTATCATTGTAAGTATACCTGTAAGTATAAGTTTTGTAATCCTAATTTTGATTATCCAATTTTTAATCTTTTCCAACATTATTTTTCTCCTTTTCTGCATTAACTTCTTCTTCTGAAAGTTTAATGAAATTTAATGGTAATCTACCTTTGACTTTCTTAATTCCTCTTAAAGCTACCCATAGTTTTCGATAAAACTCATCTGAATTTGTATCTTTTATATTAAGTTTTTTTAAGCGTTCATTATTGCAATAAATATAATTTTCAGTTTCACCACAAATTTCATAATATTCCCCCTTGCGCCAAATTAGTGTAAGGGGATTCTGTTCATCTTCGTAAATATCACAGAATGTTTTAATATAATATTTCATAATAATTCCTCTTCTTTTTTGATTAATACAATTTTACACACAGACAAAGATTTCAAATCATAATATCTATAAAGATTGTCCATGGTCTTTTTATTGTTTTCAAAATTGCCCATCCAAAAATCTCTGGCAAGTTCTGTGGTCTGAAACAGTTTAATATTATGCAAACATACATCTTCTGTTCTCTTTCTAAAGAAAAATCTAACTTTACTATTAGACTTTTTACCTCCCTCTTTCTTAGACCAAATATCTGGCATTAATTCCTCTGTAAGAAAATAAACTCTGCCTTGTTTGTCCATAATAGTAATGGCATATGGTCTTTCTCTCATATTATCACGTCCTTTCAATCGTAATCTTCAAATCCAAAGTCATAATCTTCATCTTCGTAATCTTCTTCATCATCTGTATTAGAATCGTTTGTACTGTCTGTTACTGAGTTGTAACGCTCTGAAATTTTCTTATAACCTTCAAGTAAAAGGTCTTTCAATTGTGTCTGTCTGTTTTCGTTTCCATCAATAGGAATACAACGATTAACAAGTCCAATATCAGCAATATGTGTTACCTCTTTACTCGCTCTTGAAACGCCAGTATAAAGCAAATTGTTATTATAACTCTTTTCATGGCAAGTTTCTGTAAGCAAAATAATATGTGGACACTGTGAACCTTGATATTTATGAATAGTTCCACAATATCCAAGTACAAGATTCTGAGCCAAGGAATAATCAAATACCACCATATCCTCATTGAACTGAATTATAATATTGTTAAACTGGTCGATTTCGAGTATTTTTCCAATATCACCGTTAAATACCGCAATCGTTTTCGTGATAAGTGTAGTATCGTTATTACCCTCGTCTAACATTTCTTTGTAACCCTCATAAGTAGGAACGGAGTAATTATTCTTAGTGTTCATCACTATATCACCTTTTCTAAAAGTGATTGTTACTTTGCTGTACTGCCTTGTAACACTACGTTCATTTGCTTTAGATGGATTGATAGCCGATTGTATCATATTGTTAAGATTGTAAGTGCCAAGTTCTTTAACATTCCATGGGGTAATAACAGCAATATCAATAGGCTTGATACCTTTGTTGATTTTCTCTACATAAACATCTACAATCTGTTCTGGTGTACCATCAGCTTTGATTAAAGTGTAGTCTTTGTTAGCACCAAGAGTATTGATAAGTTTATCTGGGTTAAGCTGTGTTGTGTAAAGTTTTTTATCATAGATGTCAGATGCAACCGCTGATAAACCACCCTGCCCATAACGGAATACTTTAGTAAGTTTTACTACTGGAATTAATTCACTTTCAATTAAATCTCTTAATACACAACCTAATCCAATAGAAGGTAACTGGTGGTCATCACCAATGAATACTACTCTTGTTTTATTGTTGGTACATGCTTTTATAATCATACTCATATGGTCTAAGGAAAGCATTGAACTTTCATCTAATAGAATTACATCACTTTCAATCTCATTTGTTAAGCAACGCTTATGAATAGTATAAGCCATTCTGTGTGTTTGTTCAGCCATTCTTTGACTAGCCCTGCCGGTCGGAGCCAGACATGTATAAGATATATTGGCATCATCTAACATATCCAATAAAGCTATAATAGAACTTGTTTTTCCTGAGCCTGCCCGTGAGACTAACATTAATACATTGTATAAGCAAAACTGATGTAGTAATTCACTCTGCTCTTCCGTCAATTCACCATCTTTAATCTTTTTATATCTCTCCCAAGGTAAATCTAACTCTTTATTATTCTTAATCTTATCTAAAATGAAATTAGCAATATTATTTTCAGCTATATATGTTTCTGCTTTTGCGATACGTTTGCTTTCATCATCATACCAGATAAGCGGACTATTAACACAAATATCCTTAATATGTTTAATACAATCTTTATCTATTTCAGCACAATACATAGCCATAGTATTTGCATCCATATAAGTATTGTTATCCTCTTCATTAAGATTAAGAATGTGTAGTGCCAAGTGTTCAATTCTATCATTTGTTTCTTTTAATTCTGGACGAATCTCCATAAGCATTTTATCCACCGTTGGGAAACTTCTATGTAAATTGTCCATGAATACTTTATAAGGGTATTTCTGAATATTTTCATCTACATGCTCTACAGTACCGTAAAGGTTATCTAATTCTTGACAATCCTTAATAGTCAGCTTGTACTGCTTGTTATTGGCTAATATATAGTAGTATTTGAAACGTGTATTGATTTCTCTAATATAACAATTCATACGGTATTCTTTAATGTTTTTCAATTTAGATAAATCAATCTCATTTGCTTTACCATTAATAATCATGGAAATAAAATTAGGATAAACCGAAAGTAATGTATCAGCTTGCTTTTCTGTGGTGAATTTTGTAAGAATTTCTTTAGACTGTTCAACTGGCATATGGTCTAAATCATTCATCATTTCATAGTCAGCAACTTTATCTACTGTGTACTGAACACCAAATCTAGGGTGAGTAGTTTCTTTAAGGTCTAAAGTATATTCTTCGCCTTCATTAAGGAAAGGTAAATCACCAGAAATAGTAAAGTTACCATATTTGTTTAATACAATTTTATCTTCGTCTTTGTTGTCTGTTAAAATACAACCAAATGTACGGAAATTATTAGAAGCGTAAATTTGTCTAATAATTTTACATTTGACATTTTTAATAATGTTTTCCATAATGTTTTCTCCTTGTTTAAATTTGATAATATTATCTCAACTCTAGGAAAATTATAGCATAATTCAAGCATTTTGTCAATAGAAAATAAAGAAAAGAGAGAACTAAATCTCTCTTTTCCTTTTGATTTTTCTTAATTCCTTTGTAGTTTTAATAACCTTTTTCTTGCGATATGGATTACCATATTCATTAGTAAAGTTTTCACATCTAGGGGTTTTTCTTGCTTCAAAGAAATTAAATGTGAATATACAAGTATCTAATTTATGGTTTTTATCGTAGATACAATAGTCACAATCTGAGCAATTTTCTTTTGGATAGATTGGCGGTCTACCTACTGGATTAGGCATTAGTTATCATCTCCTTCGTCTAGCTTATCAATGCGATCAAACTGTAAATCTAAGCTACGGTCTGGGTTAATGTTGGTTACTTTGATTACACTGTGACGGTAAATAGAATTACGGTATTTCTTTGCTACAAATTCGTCCTCACCTCTACGGTAGCCACTGATAATCAATATACTTCCTCTTGATAACCAAGATTTGTCTGCTTCATATTCGTCTGTTTCTGCAATATCACGTTTATAATAAGCGTATTGTCCTGCGTTAAACTTAACAAGTACAACTTTTCCATCAGTAGTCAATACATTTAGTATATGTTTATCGTCAATTCTTGACAAAACTACACCAGAAATCTTTGCTAAATCATAAATTCTCCAAGTACGTTTACCAGATTTATCAGATTTTTCAATAAACTGTGGTTCTTGTGGTAAATCTTTATAATCTTGAATATTATAAAAGTTTTTATCAATTCCCCATAACACATGTTTTTCTGGAAAATAAGATACAGTATCAAAATACCACATTTCTTGATTTTCAGTTTTAACAAGATTGAGATATTCATTCTGCCAATTTTTTTTATTAAATTCCTTTATAATATTCTCGTTATTCATTTCTTTTGATAACGCTTCAAGTTCTGGTTTTAATACTTTGTCTAAAGATTTATCTACTACAATAAGCATATCATTTTCATAGTAGTAATCTTTATCCTCGGTAAGCCTATCAATATATTTTTCTTCAAAGTAAGGTCTTGCAAACTTAGGCTCTAGTATATAATCTTTTTTGGATTTAAAATTATCATTCTTCTTATAAAAAAATTGTGGACTTAATACATACTTTCTAAATCTATATGCTTTTACAAGAGTAGGTGGAAAAGTACAACCCAATTTTAGGGCTTTAGGAAGATTAGACGTAGAAAGTTCCGTTTTAGCAGGAAACTCCCAAGTTACCAACCATTTAACCATTGATATCCTATCTGTAGAACAATAATTAAAGCACCCGGACTTGATTAATACAACCATGATACTTCGTGTTACTGACGAATTACGATAAATTATATTACCGTTTTCATCAACTTCGTTTGTGGGAAATTTATGAGTTTTATGATAATCATAAAATTCCTTAAATGAATTATATGGTCTGCCAGATAAAATATCTGAATAAACATCACGATTGATTTTAGTTACACCACCAAGTCCAAATAAAATTTTATCTTCTTCTACTAAAGGAGTAAAAGATAGTTCAGACTTATTAATATCTGGTGTATCAACTAATACATCATTTTCTTTCGCTTTATAAATTGATTGAGCAATTTTGCTATAGTTTTTTGTATTTGAACTACGCTCTCTTTCATCTTCTGACTGTGACTGAGTTGTTACCACAGCACAGTTCCAAAATACTTTAGGAAACTTAAAATAAAGGTTCATTTCTTGAATACATTCTATAGAGTATTCGTGCGAATGGCTACCATCAAACGCGTAAGCTTTAGACATTTCTATTTGAACTTTCCATAAATAGTCAAGAAACGCTTTACTTCTTCCACACTCTTTTCCTTTAGTGTATAATTTTTCTTCTGTTTCTTTTAAGGCTTCTTCATTACGTTTTGCAATACATTTTCTAGCCCTATCTGCTTCTTTCATAGTGAAATTACATACGTTTTTATCCATTAAAATAGCCATAGTAGTAGATTGAGTAATACAAAGTCCACTGTAAATTAATAGATATTTTTTTAAAATTTCTTGTTCGTCTTTAGGAACACCAAAATCGTCCATATCTTTGTACCAATCATTGATATTCTTTCTATAACGAACATATTTATCCATTGGTTGTTCGCCACTTTCAACTTGTAAACGCATTAAACCATTTGATAAAGTAAGTTCTGTAACATTTCTAGGTTGAATTTTTCTTAAAGCCTGTTTTCCTGCCATTGTGTCATATTGAAAAGCATTTAACATTGTAGGTAATAAATTCCACATTTTAGGTTCTATTAATTCCAAACTATCATATTTTAAATATTCATTATAAGTTTTTCTTAAAGAGCCTTGCCATTTAATGTAGTTATGTGCAAGTAAACTATCTAATTCTGCCCTAATTATTTGTAAACAATCAATAGAAAGTAAATCAAATTTTAAATCTCCTGCATATTCTGCGTGGTGTAAATCAAACTGACTTACAACACTACCACTTGAAGAAACCATTAATGAACCTGTTTCAGTAAAATCTTCTTTAAGAACATTTAAAGCACCTGCGTGTACACCAGAAGAAACTATCATTCCCTCAAAAGCTAAAGCAACTCTTAAAAGGTCTGGATATTTATTAATTTCTTTGATAAATTCTGGCACTTTTTCCCTACCTTTTTCTGGGTTTCCATACAAACAATCTTTTAAAGAATATATTTTTCCCCTCTTTACAACAATGAGGCTTTTGAGAAATCCAATACTTTCATCTGGTATTCCTAAGCCTTTTCCCGCTTTTTCAAGTGCTGTTTTAGCAGAAAGCGTACCCCATGTTACACATTGGCATACTTTTCGTTCACCAAAATAATCTTTTATTGCTTTTATTATTTGTTCTTTCTTGAAACTTTGCACATCAATATCAATGTCAAAAATACTTTCATTCCTCGCTATCGAACAGAATCTCCACCAGGGGTAAAATTCTTTTACATCTTCAAGCATTGGGTTTATTCCAGTAATACCAAGCAAAAAGTTTGTAAGATAACAACCTGCACTACCTCTACCAATTCCTACTAAACTATCTCCTTTGCTCCAAATTAAATCAATTACTTTTTGTACTACTGTAAAGTAATCTGACATTCTTTCGCCTTTAAATGCTTTACCAAGACCAAAAATTTGTTCCATTTCAAGATTTTCTCTACTTAAATATTCTTCCAAATTATACTCTGGGTGAATTTCAAATAAATTAATTAAACCTTTTTCTATTTCATAATAAAAATGTTGTTCTTTTAAATCAGAAGAATTAGCATAATATTTAAGTAAAGGATATTTTTCATAATATTCTTTATATTTATGCTTAATCTCAAAATCTGGTAAGCTAGGTAAGCTTGGTACTCTGGTAGTTTTCTTAATGGTAATAGGTTGTACTTTATCTGCGATTTCGTTAGTGGTCAGAAACATTGTATCAATCTGATTATCGTTAAAACCACTATCGTATAATCTTTCTCTTAATTCTTGTGACGTAAATAAATAAGTAGTTTTATAAAATTTTTCTGGTTCTCTACTATCACCACCGTCTTTACTTTTTAAAAATGTAGTATGAATAAATCTATCTTCTGGTCTTTGATAATGAGCATCAGTAGTAACAATAATAGGAATATTTTTTTCTTCGTGAATTTTCCATAACGCTTTATTTACTTTTATCTGTTCTTCATTATCAGAATAACAAGGCTGACATTCAAGATAAAAATTATCTTTGCCAAATACTTGCTGATTCCATTTAATAAATTTATCACCATTTATCACATCATCTGTTAAGATACAATGTGGTAAATATCCAGAAACACAAGCTGTTGAAACAACTAAATGTCCGGGGTTATTTCCTACTACTTCTTCAAAATCTGAATAAAAATTAGGTCTACGGAGTAAACCTTTATAAGTATAACTCCGTAGCCATGCTCTAGCAGATAATTCATACATCTGCTTTAAACCCTCTGGGTCAAGTACATTTACTAAATAATGCCAATAATAAGGACGTTGATTTTCTGAGAATCTTAAATTATCTTCATCTTGTGAAATTAAATAACATTCATTACCAAAGATATGCTGAAATGGTCTTTCAACATTTAAAGCATTGTAACTCTGTTCAAGAGTGACATACCCACTACAACTTTGATGGTCAGTAATGGCATAACCTCTAAGGTTGTTTTCGTAACACCATTCCATACTATTTTTAATATGACATATAGCATCAGCAAATCTTAATACAGCCGAACTTATTTCTGAATGACAGTGTAAAGTAGTATAAGTATCAATCATATTAATTCTCCAAATTTTTCCATATTATTCTTACATAATTCCCATATAACCCAAATCTACTTTGCTCAACTGCCATAACTTCCAGTTCTTATTTTCTTCTTTTGCTTTCTCAATTCCTTTATAAATCCTAAAACTCAGCACCTCTAAAAATTCATCAATCTCCATAATAGTTACCAACCCCAGTCCCTCTTTAGGTTTAATGACCACTTCACCACACCTTAAATATTTAACATTCATTCCATACTGCCTATCGAAAATACTTTTTTTAAATCTGAACTGGCTATCAGTTTCTATCATTTCTTTAATAACATTCTCAATACTGTTATAAGTACGTTTAATACTGTATTCACAATGAGTACAACGTTCATTTTCGTCTTTTAAATTTATTCCAACAAATAAATCGTTATTTAATTCAATTTCTTTTACAATTCTAATCAGTTCATAAGTTACATCATTAATCATAACATTCTCTCCTTTTACATCACAATTTCAATTTCTACGTCTGCACCAAAACTTTTCTTTAAATTATCAAGATAAAATGATAAACCGTCATTACCTACAATAATAACTTTCACAACATTATCATAAAGTCCAAAATTACCTTTTGACGGATTCTTAAATTCACCAATATTCAGCCATGAAATTTTAATACTTTCAAAAGGATTTAATCTGGAATAAATATATCCAAAAAGATAATTTTTATCAACATTTTCCATTAACCTTAAATTCCCTCTATAAGTTTCTTTGATTTTGCTACCATTAATCGTTGTACTTTTAATCTCTCTGGTAACACTTGGCTCATCACTATCTCTTTGATAATGCTTATACATTTCTTTTCTCATGGTGTTTCTAGCTTTGTCAAAATCACTACAAACCACAACATAAGTTTTATCTTTAAATTTCTCCATATATTTCTCCTTTCATATTCTCTATTATATCATAGAATCTATATAAAATCAATACATTTTACCATACATCGTCCCACGAAATTGCTTTAGTTTCTTTTACCTGTTGTGGAATTTCTTTAATTTCCCAATCTTCAATAATGGCTTGATAATATTTCCGACCATTCCAATAATTTATAGATAGGTTGCAAATAGTAGAAGCCAGTACAAACCGTTCTGACATATCATCTAACCAGTTCTCACTCTCTTTAAACTTAATGAATGTTACCCCATCTTTACTAAACCGTAACGTCTTTTTGTCTTTGCCAATTACTTCTACATCAGAAACATTCAACTTAAAATCAATAGCAAAAACTGGTTTGATTAAATCATTATTCCAGATACATTCCCACTGGTCTGCAAATCCAAATAAGCATTTTGGCAAATCATTTTTTTCCAAATCATAACTTTTTACAACTGGAATTGACGGTAATTCTACTTTTTCATTAGTGAATTTATCTTGAATATATTTATAAATCTTTTCTTCATTTTCTTTTTTATATCCAATTCCAAATGCTTTATCATGTCCTTGTGCAATTTCAAATAAACCGCTATCTTGACATAGTTCAAGGATTTCATAATCAGACCGGCAAGAACCAGTTACACAACCATTACTTTCATGTGTAGCAAATACAATCGGAGTTTCATCTTTCAGTTTATTGGCAATCAAACCAGTGTAAGGGTACTGTTCCCCGTTTTCAAGATACTTAATGCCTAACAACGGTACGTTATCAGTGCGTAGAACCATGCTACAGCCGTCTTTAACCGTTTCAGCAACAATCTTATCCTGTATAGCTTTTTGGTCTTTAATTTTAGCTAGTACGCTTTCAAACATTTCTGAATGACCATCAGTAAAACAAAAAAACAATTCAGCTTTCAACTGTTGATTGTTGCTTCTGCACACCGCATTAAGATAAGGGCAAATCATAAACCCTATTGACTTCCAAGTAACTTCATTAGTATAGTTTAAATTTTCATTCAGATAAGCTAAAAATTCATTCTGCATATTTACTATAGAAGTGCCTACCATTAGAAAATCTCTATTCTCTTGTGAAAGCATATTACAATTATCAGATACTAAACTAAATGCTACCAAGTCTACATATTTTGCACTTGCACTTGTTTTACAACTTTGGATATTATTGCAATAATATTTAATAAATTTATTTACAACACCAGTACCACTAAGGCACTTATTCTTTACCCAACCTTGCTGATTACTAATCACCACTGTTTCATAATTACTAATATATTCCCTTTTATACGGAGCAATCTTGTGATGGTCTATTATCAATATATGGGTATTAAGGAAATTCAAATCTTCTTGTGTTTGATAGTCATTGCTACCTGCATCTGGCACAATTAACAAATTAATTTCATTATGCAGTACCCAGTTCTGTACGTTTTCTGTAATACCATGTTTTTTATCTGAATGAAAATATATGAAAATAGGATTCTTAACTTTTAAATCGTTTTTAAGAAAATTATACATCATAACAGCAGAAAACAAACCGTCACAGTCGCAATCTTGTACAATTCCTATATGATTAGTCTGATTGCTTAATATCTTGTGTAATAATTCTTTTCCTTCTTCCATATTATCATATCGTTCTGGGCGTTCTACGTATTTGTAAGTAGGATACAAATATTCTTCAACATCTTTAATACCAAACGCTTCTAAATATTGTTCTTCCCATCTTGACAAATCAATATTAGGCAAAATTTCTTTTACTTGCATATATACTCCTTATACTAATAAAAGCACCCTTATATAAGAGTGCTTTTACTTTTTTCTGAATTAATCTAAGTTGAATCCATTTGGATTATGTCTAGTTTTTACTGTGACTTTATTACGTTTTTCTTTTACAGGTTTCTTTGGTTCAACTTTCACTAAATTGCTTACTTCACCGTTTTTACTAACTAACATTGCATCTGCTACAGAAATTTCATAAGCAATCTTTTCTTCAACATTACCGTTTTCATATCGCTTATTGTACTTTCTACTCTGAACACGTCCATGAATATTAACTTGTGTACCAATTCCTAATTTACCAATAGCAGAAGCGGCTTTGCCCCAAAAGATACAAGGAATGTAATAAGATACACTACGCTTATTTGTATTGATATTAACACCTAACATAACATCAGCAATGGTTCTTTCCTGTTTAACCCAAATACCTTTCTCATCTTTAAGACCGGGGGTTTTTCTTACAATTACATCTTTTACAATATAACCAGTAATTTCAATGTTATTACTTGGTTTTGTATTGTCAGCAACGATTAAAATATTGTTTGGTTTAACAAATAAGATTAACTTACTCTTGCCGTTTTCAATATGCTCATTGTAAGAAGCCATAATTCCCTCAACGCAGACTGTGTAATTCTGTGAGCCGTAGGACTTTTCCTCAGTAAGTGAAAATGCTTCTTTAAGGACTTTTTCAGAAGCCATGATAGGAAGTACATCATCAGTACCACTATCTCTTTTTACACAAATGAAACTCTTATAAATATTTGCTCCTTTTGTGGAATGATGATAAGTAAAATCCTCTGTGATAGTTCCTGTTAAAACCACCTTATTAAGTTCTAACTCTACTTCTTTTAATTCAGTTGTATTCTCTGCCATTGTTTATATTTTCCTTTCGTTATTAATTTGATAGATTTATCATAACATATTTTGTACGATATGTCAATGCTTTTTGAAATGTTTTTCATATAATTTTATTAACCATTCTACAATAACAAATACAATAGTTAATACAATTAAAATCGGTGAGATTAAAACAACCAATATCAGTTCACCAAAAAATCTTAACCAATTATATGATTCTTTTTTACTGTTCAACAATTTCTCTTTTTTCATATAATTTTTCCCATACTTCCTTACCTTTATCCGAAGGAGAATCTTTATAGTTTAACAAAGGCTCTTTATCATTATCATCATAGATAACATAAATCTCTTTTACAAATCCCTTAAACTTATCAATGATTTTATTTACTTTTGCTTTCCATTTAGTGTATTCTTCTGTAAGTTTACCATTATCATCATATACTGTATGATATTGTTTATCTAAAGCAATTCCAATTTTCTCAACACCTAATTGAATAAGTTTATTCCTTTTAGCGTTCTGTAAATTCATTCCAAACATACCAACAGTATTATTAACTGTTAATATATCTTCCATTTGCATAACGCTCTTTGGTGCTTCAAATAAAATGACTTCTTTGGTGTTTTCTATGTTTGCTTTTGTCCAATTCAGCCCATACAAAACAGTAGAAGCGTTAAACCTATATTCTGCATTGTTCTCTACAAGTTTAACTGGAAGATACTTGTAACCCATTTCTACCAACTCTGGATTAAGATTTCTGCCATGCAATCCAACTAATTCTCCGTTTTCATCAAAAACAGGAATCACTATTTGTTGAGCATAAGGATAAAATCTTATTCCAAACATTTCCATAGTCTGAATACTTATGCCATCATTAAGAAAAGAGGAATGATATATTTTTGGAAAAAAATCTAAAATAGCTTTATCATAAGTATGTGTGAGCGAATCTCCGTTCTTTATACGGATATATCTACTTAAATCTTCTTCCCAATTATATACTTTTGTACTTTTCTTATGAATCCTTTGTATATCGTCATAAGGAATATTACAAATATCACAAACATATTGTAATGCTTCTGGGAAAGTATATTCCTCTCCCAGAAGTTTTTTTCTTTTCTGAACTAAACTATAAACAGAATAAGAAACATCACATATATAACAGAGAAATATCTTTTTATCTTTATAGAAATAAAGTTTATTCTTTTTGCCATCTGGATTTCTTTCATGGCATATAGAAGTAAATAATATTTCTCTATCATTTTCGTGAATCACTGTAGCCCCTAGAGATACGGCAACTTTTCTATAATCGTCTATAGTTAGCTGTTTAGTTAAACGTTTTGCGTCAATACCCATGTTTGACCACCGTTATCTTTACTTTGTTTTGCTTACTTCTTTCATTGATTCTATAATCATTTTCTTTAATCTTAATCTTTCAACTTTATAATCAGCAATATAATCAGCCAATTCATAAGTTTTCTTTTTCGTTCTTCTGTTAATCAGTTCTGTGATAATTCTTTCTACAGCTTTATCAAGAGAGGAATAATAACCAAGTACATTCCATTTAGTGTACTCTTTACCTTTAGATGATAATTTTGCACCACTATCTTCCTGTGCAATATACTGGTAAGCATCTACTACAATATAAAAACCGTCAATTACATGAATCATTTTTACTCTCCTTTATATAAATTATTTAATTGAAAGTGACTGACTAACTCTTAAACCGTCAACACCATCAATATGTTTTCCCTCTTTTTCCGCAACCTTTACATCGGCTAACAAAGTTTTCTTATCCAATTTCTTTTCAGTAACTACATTGAAATACTTTTCTGGAATACGGCTTTCATCTAACTGTCCTAACTGCGGTGCGTTATTTCTTACTGAAATGGTATATAAATTACCACCACACTTTTTAGTATTTGTAACCTGCATAGCATACAATAATGCATTTTTAAGTCTTTCGATAGCATTTTCTGCGGTTTTCTTTCTTGCGGTCAATCTTTCAATTTCTTTCTTAATGTTTTCAATCTGACCTTCGTATTCTTTAATGACATACACATAATTTTCTGCTTTGGTATCCAATTCCCCAGACAAGCCCTCTAATGTATCTTTTAATACATCTGAATCTGGTTCATCTTCAAGCATAATCATTAACTGCATCATTTCTCCTGTGATTTCCCTTAAAGTTCCTGTTACTGCCATTTGTAAAACCTCCTTGTTTACTTAATTTTATTATATAATTTATCCAAAAAGCAAACCCAACTACGAACTGCTTTCAGATTCAGCTTGATAATTTGTATACCTATAAGTTTTAGAACGTCTGTTACCATGTGCTACCAATTCCTATCTTAGTTTAATATCTGTTTTATACACATTAATCGGCTGATTATATTGGTCTGTGCAAAAACAATCACTTATTCTGCCAGTTCCCATATCTACATTAACCCATGCTTTAATATTCTGTCCATAACGTGAAAATCTTGTTTTAAAATTATGAAGAATATGAGTAGGTCTTTTTTTGTTTCCGAAACCTTTACGATTGATTAATGTATCTACAAGTTCCAATTCTTTAGGTCTAAGAAAAGATAATATAGCACCGTTATCTAGTTTAGTTTTAATCTGTTTAGAACCATAAATACATCTTTCATCTAAAAGTTCGTTGACTTGTTCATTACCGTTTAACTGACTACCTGTACAAGTACCTATATTAAATTCCTCAGATAAACTTTTAAGCGTGGTTGTAATCTGGAAAAGAACTTTATCTTCTCGGATAGGAATACTTGTCATTTGTTTATATTCAGTTCCAAACTCTGAATTATCCCAAATGTAATCGAAAAAGCAATAACTCGCTCCCCATAAATGACATTGACGATATATTTCTTTTAATTTTGTAGCTGTAAAATCTGGTTGGTCGAATAGTTCAATATGACTTTCATAAAGAATTTTTCCTGCTTCAATCAGTCTTTCTTTTTCAAATTTGTTATATTTTCCGTCAAGGATTTTATGATATGGAACACCACTTATCCAAGAGATAAACTTAGGTTGAATCTCAGTTGATAAATCCATTTCTGTATTAATCATAAATCCATCACCAGATTTATAAGGATTATCTACATATTTTTCTTCGTCAAAATCCCAATAACGATTAGCACATACATTACATAAATCACCAATGGAAGTTGTTGTCTTTCCTTGTCCAGATGAACCAGATCTTAATAATAAATGTCCTCTTTGCCAACCTCTGTATAAAGTAGTTAAATATTTACTTTGAAGTATAGCACCAATAACAGGTTCACTTTCAAAACCATTTAAAGTATCTTCCCATTTATCACCTGCTCTTAACGTTTCTCTACATAATTCTGTATTAAATTCCATTCTAAGAGAGGTCATTTTGCCCTCAATCTTATTAAGAATTTCTTGTATGGAAAAACGATTAAACTTTTCTACTTCTGTTTCTTCTGGTTTAGTTTCATCATAAAATTCTGTAATGTCAATACCTAATTCTTTAGCTTTTCTAAGCAAACTATATTTTCTAATAATATTATAATGCAGTTCATAATTATCTATATTAACTAATTTCTTAATAGTTGCTATAAATTCAAGATAATTGTTATCTGTACAAACCTCTAACTGTTCTGGATAATTCTGTAAAAATTTATCCAAAACAATTTCGTCTATTTGTTCTGCACCATTTTTAAATAACCATGATATAGATTTATATAAAATCTCATGGAATAAAATGGGTTTAAAATCATCTGAATTAATAGGGAACTTCTTACTGATTGTTAAAGAGGGATTCTGTAATAATACCCCCAAACACATTGAAGCATCTGACGCTGAATACAACATTTACAATTCCTCCCATTTAGGAATATTTGTTTCTTTTTTCTTTCGTTCAATAAACACTGTTTCATCTTCTTCAATTTTATCCGTAATATCTTTGATTTTTCTTTGTTGATTCCAAAAATCTCTAGCTTGTATATAATATTTTGGAAAAATCTGTCCTAACCCCCATTCACTATTCCAATCTAGTTTTAAAGTTTCGTGGAAGAATTTCAATGTCATTATCATACCAGTCCACTTATACCCAAATTTATCATGTATTAGTGGTGCTTGCCTTTGTAGTAAAGGAAAATCACATTGTTTATTGCTCATATCGAAATAAATATAATCAAGAAATGTTTCCTCAAAATATGCTTCACTACCAACATATTTATTGTTATATTCATTTTCCGAACAATAATAGTAACCTTGTTTTGTCATAAAAGCTTTATCTTTTTGTATTTTTTTACCACAACAACGGCAAGTAGCTGTCTTATCAGCATTATTACTATTCGTTTTTTTTGCCGATAATTCCTTTATTGCGTTGTTATAACATTCTTCATTACAATAATACATTCTTGGTTTATCTGGACTTGTAAAACTTTTGCTCTTATAAATACTATTTTTACAGTATCTACATTTTACTTTTGTATCGCCTTTTTTAATTTTTTCTTCCATATTATTTCCCTTTCAATATATATAAATTCTATCACAAATTATATGATTTGTCAATATAAAAAATGAAACTCCTTACTGATTAAAGTAAAGAGTTTCATTAAAAAAGAAAAGTATTAACAGATGAAAATAAAAGTTTTTAAATATATAATATCATACTTAAGATAACCATTACACCCCGATGCCCAAACGCCGGGGCTATTTTTATATATTTAGTCGATAACAATAGTTTAAAAATTTACTTTATAAGCTAAAAGAAATTTCATCTTAACATTGATGGAGAAATAATATTTTCATTAAACTCATCAAAAGCCGTGATACCGACAATCCGATTAGCTTTGTTTCTTTTCTCTCTTAAACTACTATCATAATCGTCCAAATAGCTTTTGAATCTTTCTTCTTGGTTTTCATTCATAATAATATGAATATCCGGCTTTATTTCTTCATCGTTTCTAATCAGTACGGCAATATATTTGAACCCAGTATTCATGCTCATTATATACTGATTGATAAAAGTTTCTCTACTTATTTTTACTTGCTTGTATCTGGATTTCTTTTTAGATTGAAACGGCATTTTTTATACCTCTACAACAATTCCTCTGTCACAACAGAAGTCCACAAAATTATTATAAATACTTTCAAGACAAGCAAGTTCATCATCTGTAGCAGAACTAATCTTCCTACCCTTTCCTAACTGGTCGGCAACAACTTGATTAATATACTCTGGATAAGTTTTCCAAAGTTTCTGTACATATGGCTGAATTAAAGCTAACCATTCCTCTTTAGTTGTTACGTTTTCGTAAGGCTTAAATGTAGTAAGACCTACATTTTCATTCTCAGCAGATTTCTTAATAGCTTTTTCCATTGCATCGCACATGTTCTTTGCTGTGAATGGGTCAATAAATGCTTGCATAGCATATCTACTTCTAGCAAATACATGAGAAGTCTGCTTACAAATACCAGTAGACATAATTGTTTCATTTGTTTCTGGGTCAATACCATTTGATTTAAGATAAATTGTAAAATCACAAATATCTCTAATCATACGCATAGAGGATTTAACATTACCAGAACCTTTAGGTTGAATAAATCTAACAGTTTCACCTGTTAATTCATCAATATGGTTTTCATCTACCTCTTCATGTGCAATAAAGACAATAAAATATCCTTGTGATGTAAGTTTGTTAATCTGACCTGAGAATTTACGTCTGGCAATCTTATAACCATTAGACTTTCCTTCAATTTCACTTAAATCTCTTACACCAAACTCTTTACATACAGATTGTTCACAAAGGTCTACAAGATTTTCAGCAGTATCAATAATTACAGTAAAAAATTTCTTATGCATGGCTTCATAAGTCTGTGGTGCTGTAAGATAACCAACATTGGTCACAAATTCAGCCCAAGAATTAATAGGCATTTTATATCCTTTAAGACCATTACCACCACTCTCAGTCATTAAAAGCAAAGGTCTTTCACAATGCATTGCTTGGTAGCTCTTCCCCAATGAATTTGACCCATAAACCAATGCCTTTTGACCTGCTAAACCACCTACCATTTCTTCAATTTCAAGGTCTAAAAGTGGGTTGTTTCTTTTCTTTTCGTCTGCCATTATTTAATTCCTCCATATGAAAATCATTATGTTTTATTCCTGTCATTTTTTTACTTGACAAATTAGTACAAGCGGCTTGAATTTTTTAGACTACCAATTTATCATCTAACCTATCCTAACCGCTTGTAACCACTTTATACTAACTCATAAACACTTATTTTTTAGAAAGGAGCGTCACCCATATCAGCCATGTTCACATTTGGCTTACGTCCACCAAGACCTTTGCTACTTGATTTCTGAGAAGAACCACTGTCTTTATTTTCTTTTGCGTCCTTTTCAATCTTTTCAAGTTTCATCTTACGCTCATTCATAAGTTCTTTCATTACTTCTGGTGTAAAAGGCTTTTTCTTTTCATCTTCTGTATCATCTGTATAAGCAGGTTCGCCGCCAATTACAACAAGTTCTAATACATCAAATCCCTCTGCTACCTTTGCTTTTCTACCAAAACCTGCGGATTTTTTCTTTTCGCCACCTACATGACGCATAACAAGTTCAACGCCTAAACAGCAAGTATCACCTACAGCATAACCGTTTACTACTGTTCCATCATCATCAGTCCAACCATTTACAAATGCCTCTGCTAAATCTTCTGGAACAATTAAACTATAAGGCTCTGCTTCACTGTTAAAATTAATTGTAATAAATTCTACAAGTAATCTACCAGTTTCTTCTGCTTCTTCTGTGTCGCTCTTAGGGATTGTCAATTCTGGTTTGATAGAACGGATAACACCTTCAAGTGAAAAATCTGTCTGAGATTCTGCATCTGAATTTTCTCTGTTCACAACTCTTAATCTAATCTGTGGCGAAGAAACCATTTTGCTACTATTCTGGTTATATCTATCCCAACAACTAAGTCCTACAGTAGCACCAATAATAGTTGGTGTAAGTGACTTATCTTTTGCGGCTTCTACAGCAGATACATAACTGTTATGAAGTGTTTCAAAATTTGCATACAGCTTGGTCTTTGTACCGTCTTTCTTACACTCTGGACAATTAACTCTTAAATTAAAATCACCGTTTACAGTAGAAACTACAATATTTCCTTGTACAGCATTGCACTTAAACTTGGTGTTATCGTCTTTTGTTAATTCAATCTGCTTAATCTCTGTATTCTTTTCAGAAAGAGTACCAATTAAAAGTCCTGTGTTAGTTGTCTGTCTTACATTCTTCATAGTTTAGTTATCTCCTTTGATTTCTTTATTTGATTTTAAATAATTACTTTTAGTTCCCTGTTCTACTATTTCTTTTTTTGACAACTCAGCGGCACAAAAAGTACTGAGGTCTGCGATATTTTTACCTCTGGTAATCATATCCTGTACAATCTTAATTGCAGAATAATAACCACCCATAGCCGCATTGATAGCAATTTCTTTTTCTTTTTGCTTCAAGTTTTCTGTAATCTGATTGATTACTTTCGCTTTTTACTGGTTCTTGGCAATTTAATTTTCTCCTTTCTTATTGAATTATATAGCATATGATACCACTACATTACAATTTTGTCAAGGATAATATTACTAAATTTCTCAACAAAATCATTAATGTTATCGGTATACAAAATAACAATAACAGAGTTAGAAATGTCCATTCCCATCAGTCCAATTAAAGATTTACCATCCAAAGTTTTACTATTATATCTGACATCAATATTATATTTACAACTATCAGCCCACTTGTTGAATTGAAACAAATCATCTTTACTATTAAATTTTACTCTATAACAAATTCTTTCCATATTACCCTCACTTAGAAAACCAATGATTACCTAACTTAGTAAATCCATGACCGTTAGATTTACCAGTAGAAAAATAAACATATTCAGTTGTTGATAGTGATGTATTTCCATTCTCTAAAACATATCTTACAGCTTCAATATTTTCCTCATTAGGCGTTGTTTTACTTAACATTTTAGCTGTAGAAAACTGTTTCCTTTGATAAATAACATCATTTACATTATCTGGAAAATCACTACTAAGGCAACGGTTTAACACTACTTCTGCCACTGCACGTTGTCCCTCAATACTTTCACCTCTTGATTCGCAATAAATCAAACGGCTCATTAGGTCTATATCTTCTTCTGAAATTTCAATTTCGTCATACGGATTCAATTTAGTCATTTCGTCTGCAAATGACGTAGTTACAAACAAGTAGCACATGGTTAGAACAGCTACAAATAGCTTTATCTTATAAATTATTGACTTCAATATTCAAACTCCTTTATCTTAATTATACTAGCTCATATCACAACTTATAAACTTCCATATATAAATTCACCTACTTTCGCTAAACTTATCACATTTCAGTTCCAAAAATTGTATTTGATTTTCTACGCTATCTATCAAAACTTTCTTTTCTTCTGGTAAAATTATCTCACCAGAAGTTTCAGAAAACAATGTTTGTACTTTAACTAAAAGCATTTTTGCTCTTAGAAGTTTTTCATAATCTCTAGTCATAATTGTTATTTACCTTTTATTTTATACCATATTTTTCAAATAAATCTCTTTGATGTGCTAAATCTCTTCCAAAAAAATCTAATTCAGCTTGCAATCTTTTTCTTACTGCATCTTCTTTATTTTCAAAACAACCCAATGTAAGTTGCTTTCTATTATTTACGGTTATATATGCTCTCCATTTGTTTATATCTTTTCTATAATTAACCCCGGAAAAATTTGAAGTATTATTCTTTTGTAAACTTTTATTCACAATATTTTCTTGATGTGTAACAAATCTTAAATTACATTTTCTATTATCAAACGGATTACGATTAATGTGATCTACAAGTCTTTTATCTTTTTCATCTTTATTCATAATTAAATTATACAAGTAAATATGTTTATTATTTATAGTAGTATAAACATATCCAGATTTTTTACAAATCCAATGATAATCTTTAATTTTATCATAATCTTCTTTGTCAAAAATAAATTTATAGCCTTCTTTTACAGAATATCCTATTCCATATTCGCCAGATAAATCATATTTATTTTTAGGTCTTTTATCATTTAAAGCTCTTCTTGTGCAACTTTTACTACAACTTTTAGTGTGACCTTCAACTACACTATTAACTGACAAGCTAACTATTTTCCCACAATAATCACATTTAAACCAATAAAAAAGTCTATGCTTCTCTAAAGTTGCTTCTTCATCAAGTCTTAAAGCTGTAAGATGATTAAATTTTTGTTTTTCTATATGCAAATATTTACTTCTAATTTTCTTTAAATCTTCTTTGTTTTTGCAACTTTTTATACCTTTTTCCATTATAAAACCGCACCCAAACCTTTCTGTATTCTTTTCATTTTTTCTTTATCAAGACTATAATATCTCATGGTAGTAGAAGAATTTTCGTGACCTATTTCTTTCTGAGCAAAAGCTAAACCATAATTATCGCACATAAATGTTATGTGAGAGTGCCTTAAACTATGATTAGTTATATCCTCACTTAACCCTGCTTTTTTAGCGTTTTTCTTTAGCATTTTAGCAATTAAATCATGCCGCATAGGAGTACCATAATTACTTACAAACAGATTATCAATACCACTATCCTTACGAACCTTTAAGTATTCGTCAATATATCCTCTGCACTTATCATTAAGATATACTTTTCTTTCTTTGTCACCTTTAGCAACGAATACGATTTCATCTTTCTCATACTGCTCTACAGTTAAATTTACCAGTTCATTAACTCGCATACCAGTTGAAAGGTATAATGCAATGATAGCTTTATCTCTAGGGGATTTAGCAACGTCTAATAATTTCTTTGCTTCGTCCATAGGGATATATTCTTTTTCGTGATTCTTCACTTTTGGAATTTTGATTTTAGCAGAAGGATTAGTAGAAATAAATTCCATGTCAGAAAGAAAATTGAAATAGGATTTAATAGCTGTCAGTTTACGTGCTGTTGTAGCACTGCTGTACTCACTCATAGACACTTTGTAATCGTAAATATCAGCATATGTAATTTCGGTTTCGTCTTTGCCAGTAAAATCAAAGAACTGTTTTAAATCATTCTCGTATGCTACCTTTGTATGTTCACTCTTTAAACCATTTAAAAATCTTGTAATATTTGTCATAGTTTTTATTCTCCTTTGTTTTTATATATAAATAATAGCATAGATACTGACTTTTGTCAATACCTATGCTACATTTTCTTATAAAAAGTATTACGTTTCTATTAAATAATAAGGTATAAATTTTACATTACTATCAACTGCAATTTGATTCAAACATTCTGGACAATATACATATTTTACAAGATTCTTATATTGAACTCCTTTTCCTATATGAATATCCTCAACGTCATAACTAAAATCACATTTACATTCTTCGCAAGTGGTTCTACCTTTTCTTTTCATAATATTACCATAACTAATTATTCTCTGCATTATTTTCTCCTTTATTAATACTCAGATACAGATACCTAGCATCTATCGGTTTGACTAATGCAGTTGTTTCCTTTGTGTTTTCAGAATTTGGTAATTTCATTCCTAAAGATTTTAAATATTCCTCAATGTCTTTAGTCTTATTCATGTTTCCTACATTATAAATCAGATTATCATAATTATTAATAACGCCGTCTTGTAATTTACTGAAATTAGTGTTTATAGTAACATAACTTGGACTTAATATTCTTTCTACATCTTCTTTCAAATAGCTGTTTAAATAATTAGTTAAAATTTCTAATTTCACCTTGAAGCCACCATAACTCCAAGCGCCTAATTTCTTTTCATCAAATTTATTTTTATATTCTGTAAAAATTGCATTAAGTTTTAATTCCGTTTCTTTATAAAAATCAGCCATATTCATTTCTTCATAGGTTTTCTTACATAATTCTCTTTTAGCTTTATCTTTTTCTTCACCCAGCTTTATTAAAGCTGTAACCTTTTCCTGTTTTAACCATTTGATAATTTCTCTCTTTGTCATAATAAAACCTCCTTATATTTTAAAAACATTTTTTATCTTTTTTATCTTTGTTTCTTTCAAGAAATTCTCTAATCAAAGGAATTTCTGAAATAAATATTCTAGTAATATCATAGTCACAAATTTTACAGTGCAAGTAAGCATTGCTATACATTGGATAAGTAATAGATACTTTACGCTTACCACACTTAGGGCAATATAAATTATTCAGACGTTTCATCATCTTTCGTCTAGCTTCTGCCTTTTCTTTATAAGTTATATCTTCAACATATCTAAATATTTTATCCAATTTTTCCCTTGCGTTTTTAGCTTCACCTTGCCAGAGGACTTTTATCTTTTCTGTTTCCACTATTAAATCTTTTACTTCTTCATCAAGTTTAACACTGTAATCTGCGTTAAGTGTTGCCACTTTCAGTAATAAATGTGTATCATCATATTTCTTTGATTTCAAAACAAAACATAAAAGATTAGGATACAGATAAGTAGAAAAGAGTACAATTCGTCTATTAACATCTACCGTATATTTCCTACTTTTTTTCATTGCTTCACTACGTTTTTTATTTGCCTTACGCCTAGCCATTAATGCTCTACTTGCCATATTTATCTCCTTCCGTATTCCAAGTGTCTACATGATTCCAGTACCATTCTAAATAATCATCTTGATAAACCTCAGTGATTTCTTTTTTGCCATAATCGTAAGCAAAATTAATATTTTGACTTGCTGTATCAGAACTACGTGTTACCCAAAATACTTCTGTAATATTTCTAAAATTTACATTTTTTATACTGTGAAATTCAGCCCAGATTTCAAATATTTGTTCTGCTTCATATTGAGTTTCAGCGGCAATATTAATGGGTTTTGCTACTCGCCTACGATTAGTTTCATCATCAAGATAACTAAAATAAAAAGAATAGACATTAAAGGTTGGATTCCTTTTTTGCTCTTCTTCATCTTTTTCATCTAATAGTCTACGTTTATAACTTAAATATTCGTCAGCACTATCAAAATTCAAAGGTCTTTTTTTAGTTTTCAAAATAATCAACTCCATTTTCGTCTAATTTACATTTCAATTTTTTTCCTATATCTTTACATATTATTCTAACTCTTTCTCTTGTTATTCCAAATTCAGAAGCTATTTTCTCTAATGTATCACCTTGTAATCTCATTATGAAAATTTCATAATTTCGTTTTGAGATTTTTAATTCACTAAATGCTTTTTTAATATCATTCTTAAAACAAACATTATTTTCAAAAAACGAATTTTCATTTACAATAAAATCTAAAATATTATAACTCTCTTTATCTTTATCAAATTTATATTCAAAATCCAAAGATAAAATCTCTTCGTCTGGAATATACTTAGCATATTTTTTATTTCTTAATACTAGCAGATATTCATTTTTCATTATTTTAATTAAGTAAGTGCTTAATTTAACACCTTTTGTTTCGTCATAAGAATTAATACCTTTCATATATCCAATAGCAATTATATCATACCACTCTTCTATATCTAAATGATTTTTCCAACAAAACCAATAGATAAGATTGTGGTTTTCTTCTGCTAGTTTCTTTCTATCAATAGAGGGGGTAGTTTCCACTTTTCACATTCCTTTCATAATTCCTATATTAAAAACCGTTTTAGATTTTCTAATGTCTTATATACTCTATAATATGCTTTCAACATATACGTACCATCTTTTTCAACAGTTTCAGTAAGGTCTAAAGTCTTATCAAGTTGCTCGTTAAATTTAAAGTCTTTGAAACTTCCTTCAAACATTACTTCTGGATTGATAGCTTGTTTAATAAAATACTTTATTTCTTTGTCTGGACTTGTTTCATCAATAAATATAACACCACAGTTTAAAATCTTTACATAAGAATCGCAAATATTTTTATCAAAAGGTTCTTCAATAAATCTACGGAAATATTCTTTCTTACTAAGTTCTTTTTCTATATAAAAAGCAACATTAACGTTTTTATTACAACCACTACACGCACAATAATCTCGTCTATCAATTTCAAAAAATATTGTATCTCTTAAAAATTTATTAATTTCAGTACAGAAATAACATTTATTAAATTCACCTTTTTCTATAGTAGTTTTATCTCTGACTGTCAATTTTTCAAACTAAAACTATTTCCATCTTCATAAAAAAATTTTTCTCCTCTCATTATGTAGTAATGATTCCTATATAAAAGAATAACATAAACATTTGGTTTTGTCAATAGATAAAATAAAGATTATAAAAGAAAATGTTTAAACAATAAAGAAAATAAAAGAAAATAAAAAAATAAATTAAAAACTCCGTGGGGAAATTTTTAAATCTCGCTATTACCAAAACGAAAATCCCTATTAACTTCGTGGGGAAAAATCATTCTCGCATATTCTGGGGAAATTTCTTATCTCTGGGAAATTTCAGAAAATTCTGAAAGATAATCCCCAAACACTTGTTCAAATGTAAATTGTTTCAAACAATTTGACAATTCAGTTCAAATTTCCCTTTAATCATTCAAAATTGAACAGTATTTTTCATTTACCAAAAAAATCCATACAGTAAACCGGATAACCTATAACCAGATAATCTGCCCGTTTTCAACTTTCCAGACCGATTAAAAGCTATTTAAACCATGTTACAACGCCATACAAGCTTTATACAGCCGTTTAAATGTCTATAGTCTATACCGTTTTGTACGCCTAAATGATCTGACTGTAAATGGGCTTTACGTGCGTTATATCGCATTATCGATAAATTGATAATATCGCAGAGGAACAAAAAACGTCTGTACCTTGCTTTTTTGATCGCTTGCCATATCGTACACTATATATATGACATATAAAGCCCGATAAACCCGATACAACCCTTTATAAACTATTTAAAGCCTTTTAAGCCCTTTACATGGTACTTTATACATTTACAGTATATAAACGTTTTAAACTGTCTTTAAACGCTTTATAGGCAAAGTTTACATAAATATAGCAATAATTTAACGTCTGTCTGCTGACATTTGGCAAAGTCCAGATTGTATCATAGCACACAAACCCCATAAAGGCAGTATAAGCCCATGCACTAACACAAGGCTAAAAGCCCATAGCAACGCAAAAAAGCCTATAAAAGCCCTTATACAGCGTTATAGGTATATCGTTCATTTTTAGTTATAAAGGTACAAATTTGAACGCACAAAAAAACAGATGCGATATAACGTCTGGTATCATGCACTCATATAGTCATAAACCTATAATGCAAGTAGGTTAATAGGTTTATGACTGTATCAATGCAAGATCGTATCCAAACAACAAAAAGGGTACAAAAAAGCTGTACCCTTTATAAAAAAACACTTAAAGTCCAATATCAACATTTAACAGATTATTTGCTTCTTTTAAGACATTTTCAAAATCTTCACCTGTCGCATTTTGCCATTTTTCAGACAGTCCGGCAAGTTCACATAATTTTTCACATTCTGGTAAACAATCTAACCAATTATCAGAGTTATTAATTGTTTCTACAATGTTTTTTAAATCTTCCATAAAATTTTACCTCTTTTCTTTATTTTTTATGCTACACGTAAACATTCTGACAATTTAATACGTTTACTTCCATAAATCATAAAATAACTATCACTGGAAGTATAATATATCTTACTAATATGTATTTTACGCTTTTCAGATTCAATTTGACTATCATACCATACAATATAGTCATCTGTATCATATAATATGTCAATAATGGCGATACCGCCAAAATTTGACATACCATAAAGTACAGTACAATAGGTTCTTTTTTCTGATATTCCGTTCTTTCTTCTTTATTTAAGCTCATAGTTTTTTTCTCCTTTTTTCTATCTTTTTTTTACTGATTTAATGCTACAATATAAGTATTTTGCGGCGTTTCGATATGTAAACATTCTTCCCCCTCCCGTACTTCCTCCCATGCTACACTAAACCCAAACGTATTATGAGAAAAAATACGAAAGTTTTTTGAACCATCTGCAGAAACGTATTTATTGAAACAACCTTCATACGCTTCTTTTTTGGCTTCGCTATAACGTCCGTAAACGTCATTTAAGTTGTATCCTTCACAGTTTCTTGTAGATACGATCCAACGGTATCCTGCTTTTGTAGAACCTTTTAAAAATTTTTTCATATTGTTTTTTTCTCCTTTTATATATATTTTTTGTTTAAATCCCTTGCAAGGTTATGAACCTTGATAATACACACTATACAAGGGATCTTAAAATTAAAATTCAAATTTTATTTCTTTCCCTAAAACGTTAATAAATGTATGAGATTTAATCTCATAACTTTCTAACATTCTAGGGAATGTTTTTGTCCCCGCCTCAATATAGACGTTTTTAAAATCAATACCTACAATTTCTTTTCCACTGAAAAAAACTTCAGTGCCTCCTTTTTTGTCTATTATTTTCCAGATTAAATAATTTTTATTCATATTCGTTTTCTCCTTTTCTTTTCAATTGATAATGCAAGTATAGCAAAAAGTATATATATACTCAATGGTAAAAACTACCAAAAAACATATATTTTTTTATACATTTTTCATAAAAACATCTATTCGATTGTATTACTTCTTATATATAAGGGATTTACAAAAAAAGCAGACTACTATATAAAAGCATATGCAAGTCCCATATAAAGCACCATGCATATATACATATATAAGTAAATACAGATTACTTATATAAAAGTGATCTGCTTTTTATATTGGAAGTCTATTAGTTACTATTCATAATTAGCAATCGTTCACATATGTTTACTTATTAGCACTTATCACTAATGAGTGCTAAATTATCAGATAATAACATAGTTTTCAATACTACATAACATAGTTTCGATTGGAAAACATTCATTGATAAAATATGCCTTGGAAACCTTAAAACGCCTTAAAATGCCTTATACAGGCTTTAAACGGCATTTGCATAAATCCGGCATTGTATCACTTGCCACTTATTATTAGATATACTTATTAAAAACACCATTTATTAATAAGTACAGCTAAATTGTTGTAAAATTTAAATTGTGCCAAACTATTCACGTCTTATGTAAACCGAAAAATTTAAGTTGTCAAAATACAATGGAAATTATAGCAATTTTGCACACAATAGCACATACATTTTCGTTGTATATATAATATATATATGTTACGTTTTAGTGTGTATCATTATTGCTTAAATGACTATAGTTTTCATACAACTTTAAGCTATCGACTAAAATTGAGTCGTTGCGATAAAAGTATTGCCTAAAATGGTATCAATAGCAACAACTTATATAATTATGTGATAATTCAATAACATAGTTGGTTAATGGGTTTATAAAATACTTATTACATAGTATGTTAGTTGGTTATTGATAACATATTAACCTATAATGATAGTATGTTATAGGGTTTATGATTTATATATCAACCTATAGGGATAATGGGTTTATGGGTAACATATTAACATAGTAGATTGATAGGGATATAAGATAGTATTGTAAAACATGATATGGGATATGAATAGCGTTATAAGTAGTATTGAATACTATGTATGTGGTTATGGTTACTATGTGAGATGGTATGGGTATGTAATGTAATGGTATGAGTTATGGCGTGATATGGTTTGAGATATGATAGTAAGTGGGAATGATTGTAAGATGTGGGAATGTGGGGAATGATGATAAAAGGAAATGGAAATTGAATTGGAATTTAAAATATATCTGGTATAAGCGGGATGTATGGACGGTGGAAAGTGGGTTGATAGATGGAAGAATGAAAGATGGTATATATAAGGTATGGGAAGATGGGAAAACGGAAACGTGATGCGATATAAATATGAATTGAATTGGATAAATATACTACATATGTTTCACGTGAAACATTAAGACGGGAAAGTAGAGGATAGAAGATAAGGGATAATGGTTGATACCGGTATGTGGTATCACATATATAACATTATCTTATTACGTCACTTTTTTAACATACACTTATAACTCCTGTAAATATATCTATAAAAAAATATCACTTTCGCTAATACTTTCCATTATATGCAACGCAATATGCAATTTTGTGCAACCGCTTGCATACAAACGTGTCTATAATGATTTATTATAGCCACCTTTTTTAACGTTCCGAACCTATGCAATCAGAGTATACCGCCCCCTCCCTTGGACATATCGAATACTCATTCTGTTAGTCATGCCTAACTAGGGGTATTTTCAGACAATTCGTATATACGATTTCTGCATCCTTGTAATAGCTGATACATCACGCAATCTCATCACAATCATCTTACAATCACCAATCATCTATCTTACAATCGTATTTTACAATCGTCACCAGTTATCATCAGTTATCACACTAATCTCACTATATATTCACCTCATCTATTCACATCATATCATATCACATTTCATGTCACATTATTCGTTACGTTATTCACTATCCCGTTATTCACTATCCACTTCCTTCCTTACATACTCTTTCCTTTACATATCATATCCCCCCTTCGTGTCCTACCACCCAGTTATCATACTTACTATTCACAACCTCACTTTTCGTTTCATCACCTTTCTCATACCCCATATCCCTATAACACTTCCTCATAGCACCATTACCATTACTATTACCACCACATTGTCATTAATGTTCATTATCATTATAACCTGTCCCATATTTCACCCACCTATCTCAATCTTACTTAATATATTATATATCGCACACATAAGAGGTAATATCCCCCACACCTATCCCAGTTCATTTTCACACCACCTTAAACCCCTATACTTTTCATATCCTTTCTCACAACAATAACACACAGTAAATCGTCTAAGAGTATTTAAGATATATGTGACGAAAATGTGTGTATCATTTTGCTCTTTATGCCTAGTGGTTTTATATGTGTGGGTGATAACACGGAATAGGGATTTTGCAACATTTACGAGTATGTAATAGCCAACATATTATCCAGTTCTCAATCCTCTTATCTCTTATCTATTCTTATAATTCTTGTAGTTCTATCTCTTAGTCATCTACTCTTTACAATAGATAATATATTATCTGATAGAGGGGGAGTAATTGTGTACTGGGGGATAAGGGTCATTCGCCGTATACCGGTATACTGGTTTAAATTTTGACTATTATTTCTGTAGAGGTTTAGGGAACATGACAATGTGCCACTTTTTATATGAAACAGTACAAAGCAAATGTGGGCGTTTCAGTCTGAGCATGATAACTTAATCGTCTTATCTATTAAAATTGTTTCTAGGGGCTTTTAAATGAGTTGTAACGGTATATGAGAGTGGTCACAGGTAGTTGAATTTAGGATAGGGTGGTATATCATAACCATAGTGAAAAATTGAGAAATGTCTTGTCAAGTGTCTTGTCAGCTGTAAAGATATGTGTTTTGTCATTTCACTGTTCGTTATTAAAATTTATGAATAACGGAAAAGTGGTTCTAAAAAGAACTATTGGCGAAAAATGTCTTGACCCCCTATAGTCGAAAGGTAACGGTTTTTGCGTAGGCGTTTTCGAGTGGGCGAATTGCAATGTTTTAATTCTTAAATGATTTTCATTAGTGTTTTAGGTGTCCAATTTATAGGACATTGCAAATAATCTCTCCCTTGGGCTTCTTGTGACGTTTTGCAATATAAGGTGAAATCTCGTGTTCTGAGTTAGGGGGATTTATTCTGATTTAGAGTGGTAACAGTCCGTAGAAAGTAGATATAGGGGAATTTTGTTCTGAATGTGATAACTTGGTTGAAAATAAAAAAGAACCCCTTGTACTTTGTGTTACTAAGGGGGTTTAAAAATATGAGCGTGTCACTTTATGATTTTGTCAAAGTCTTTCTTACTTATGACTGACTTTAAGTTTCGCCAGATAAGGGCTTGTCCACAATTACCACAATATTTCTGATGCCAGTAGAAATTTAATGGTTGCTCACAGTTGGGGCAGATGCCATAGAAAGAATGGATTTCTTCATCGTCAACTTTATAGTCACAATATTTTTTGTTGAGATTTTTTGGCTGACGTTTAAGGCTGAGTTTTTTTAATTCTTTCATAGTCTTTACATTTCCAACGTCACGAAAATCTTTTATCTCTTTTAAAGTTTTGAGAATTGTTTTCATTGTTTCAGTACTAAGTGTCGCAGGCTCATTATTTTCCCATGCCTTTATACATGCTGAAACTTGTTTAATGGCGTTTTCTTCTTTGGTAAGTTTACCTTTTTTTACTTCTCTTAGCTTATCAATCATGTTGAACAACTCGCTTTCTGACAATAATTGTATTCTGACTTAAAAAATATTCTAAAGCCTTGTTTGCTTCACTTGACTTGTTATCTTTAATAATAAGTCTTACAGTTTCAGTGGGGAAATAAGGAAATTGGCTAAGTGCGATAAGACTTTTGGCATTGATTATTTTCATATTGCTTATAGTTTGCAAATATACTTCACTATCAATAGCAAGAGTATATTGGCAGAGGTCTACAGGTTTTACTTTATTTCCAAATTTAAAGTCAAAACTCATTTCCGCTTTCCTTATCTTTTTCATTTTCTTTATGCTCCTTTTCTTTTTCTTTTATAATCTTATCTGTAATCGCTAAAACACCTTGCATATCTATTAAAGCTAATTTTTCTTTAAAAGTACTATAATCATTAACATCTTTAAGTGTATAAAGTCCTTCTTGAATGTAATCCCTGTAATTACGTAATTCTCTATAACTACTTCTATTATCTGTTTTTTCAATACGCTTCTGTAAATTATCTACAACTTCTACCAAAGTTTTATATAAATCAGTATAATCTTTTTCTTCGTCTATTGTATATTTAATCTTTTCACCACAATAAGGACAATAATTAATAGGGTAATTCTTTTCTCTTATATAATCTTTGTAAATTTCTCTTGAAATACATAAATTTAAACTTTTATAATCTCTATCTTTATTTGTCCAAACGTGCTTATTAGTTAAAACAATATTTGGATAATCGTCACAATCATCTTCATAGGCATTTTTTAATTCACTACAACAAAATACTAATGGCTTATGTTTATAGTAATAAGTATCGTCATATTTAACTTTTACTAAATTAATATTCATGCTAGTTCTCCTTTTCTTTAATATGTTTGTTAATTCTTTCAAGAGAAGATAAATAATAGTCTTTGTCTATTTCAAATCCTATATAATTTCTTTTAGTATTTATGCAAGCTATTGCCGTAGTACCAGAACCCATAAAAGGGTCTAATACTGTATCTCCTTCGTTTGTGGATAATAAAATAATTCTTTCCATTAATTCTACTGGAACAGGACAAGGGTGATTAATATTTTCTTTAGATACATTCTTTACAAGTTGTATATCAGAAAACCAGTCATATAATCTTGAACCTTTACTGCCTTTTGCTATCAGTTCTTTTATTCTTTTATCATTTGGATTCTTATACGGCTGTTTTACTTTGTTAAAATCAACTTTAACATTGTAAAAATTAATTAATCTAAATTGTTTAGGTAAATTAGAATTATAACACCAAGCACAAACTTCATTAGGTACACCCAACGCAGGAACTACATACTTCATCATTTCCTCTGGATAATGAATTATAGCCGTTGAGAAATCTTTAAAATTACTTAGTAAATTAATATATTCCTCTTCTCCTAAGTTATCTTTATAATTATTGTAATTAAAATTTATATTATAAGGTGGGTCAGTTGCTATTAAATTCACATTGGATAAATCATAATTTTTAAATGCTTCTCTAAAATCTATATTATAAATTTTGTTTACTTGTAATTTTTTCATTGTTATCTTTCCTTATCTTTATTATTCTCTTCATCATCTTCTTCAACTTCATCGCTATCCAAGTATTCAAAATCCATATCTCTTCTAACGTCAAAGAATAAAAATCTATCCAACATTAAAAATGGTGTCAGCACAATCTTCATTGGAATCAACACACAAGCTAAATCAAATTTTAACATCAACCCAATAAATCTTAATACAAAAGTAAACCAATTATCTTCTGTACTCTGAAAACTATGGTTCATTTTCATATGCCAAAAAATCCAACATCTTGTTAAATCCTCATAGAAATACATTGTGAACCAATTTACTGGAATGTTGATATAAGCGTCACAATGCTGACAATTACACCTACTCATTAACTTACCTTTAAACATTTTATTTGTTTCTCCTTTAATTGAAATAATTTATTGCGTCTGAAAAAATCAATCCGTTTTACACAGATTCATATGATTCTTTCAGACTTTCAAAATCACATGAATCCATAATATTTGCCATAGTTACAACAGTCATTGTATTAATCTCATGCATAGTCTTTCCGAGTTTAACACTTTGCGGCATTACTATACTGTTACGAACAACTGCAAATAACGCTAACTTATATTTTTCTTCTTATGACATTTCACACCTCAATCTTAACTTTCAGTTCTTCTATGGCTTTTTTGTATTTCTGTACCATTTTATTGAAAAACTTAGTCATTTCTACAAGAGCTTTCTCCTTTGCTTCGTTCATATCTTCCGTTTTCAAAGGTACGTTACTAATATTCAATTCATAGCATGATAACAGCCATTCATTGCCATAATCTATATGTTTATGAACCCTAAACTTAATTCCATTAGCCTCATTTTCTAATACACGTATTTCTCTTTTTACGTCATTTCGACTATACGTAGTAATATCTTTATACATCTTTCCCTCCACTAAATCTTAACTTTCAGTTTAGTTAATTAGTTCTTTACACATATATTTGAGATTATTGTAATAGCTTTCTTCGTCACCAAGCAAATCAGCAATTATTTCCAAAAATACTTTTTCTGCATCTTTCCAACTATTAATATTGTCATTGTCTAATTCTTGAATACCTCTATCAAGAAATTGATACCCATAAACTGCTTTCATTTCATCATCACATATCACAAATAAAGTAGCAATTCTATCTGTGTCATATGCGTACAATACCTTCTGCGTAATCCATGTTTCTTTTTCAGGGGTTACTTCTATTAATTTCATTCTTCTTTTTTCCTCCAAATCTTAATTTTAAATATTCTCATAGGTTTTTTCAAAAATATCCGGTTTGCACGGATACAACTCACCGTTGACGCCCTTAATCACATAATCCCATACTGAAACATGGTGAGTGCCTTCCAGAGTTTCTATAAAAAGGTCACACGGCGGTGCATCACAGCTTTCGGAAGCATAATGCATGACGCCCTTTTCGTAAGCTTCAACCGCCCAGTTCGGCACATACCAGTTACCATCACAGTCTTTTAAATCTCCATCGTACTGAAACGCTTCAATAACCACGGGTTTCTTTCTATATTTAGCCATAATATTTCCTCCAAATCTTAATTATCATCTTTTAACACTAAATTAATTGCATCTCTCAAATCTTTAAAACATTCTTTACACAATCGAATACGGTGATGTGATATGCCAAGTTCTCCAGTCACAAAGTAATCTTTATTTCCACAATTTTCACAGCAATCTACTTTGTCTATCTGAATTTTATGTATGCTGTTTTGTGGTTCTTTTTTTAGTTTCTTAGTTATCCAATTCTTGAACTTCATTTATCATTTTCACCTCTGTTGTAAAATTTTAATTTAAAAAACAGCAATACGGCACAAACATTAGTGGTGGGAGTTGTTGTACTGCATTGCTGTTTTTTGTGTTTTGAAGAATAATCAATATATTTGTGATAAACGTTATTTAGGGGGGACGTCATTATAATTATAAGGTGGTGGTATGCAATATTGATTATTCTTCTAATGGAACTATTGAGAATCGAACTCAAACCCTTGTAGGTTCTCTACGGTGACGGCATCCAACACTATAGTTCCAAATCTGAGTGGTAGGGCTTCGGTATTATAATCTTCAAACTTATTAACCGCCTACCTGCTCAATAAGTTCTCATAACTCTCTGTTTGGATAATTAATGATTATAAGTAAAAAGTTTAGGTGTGGGAGTCGAACCTCACATTATTTAATAAACGACCTATAGTGTTTATTAATTCTTACCATCAAGACCTAAACATAAACAGGGCATACAAGATTCGGACTTGTGGTCGAGGAGTCAAATTCCTCTGCCTTTCCACTTGGCTAATGCCCTTTATTAATTATTTATATCCCCTCAACCGTTACCAAAGGATATTATTCTATAATTGCAGACTAGACGTAATTTACTGCCAGTGGCATATTCTACAGAAAAAGGTTTTATAATCTGATTAAACTTACACTTACGTCTGTGCGTTTAATGCTAAAGATTAACGGTATTAATTAGTAACCTCAAATATTCAGTTTTCAATTACTATGTATGTGGCAACTTATTCCTCGACAAAACAAGTTGCCACTTTTGACTATTCACGTCCATCTACCAGAAAAGTTGCTAGTCAAAAAGGAGAAAATTAATCTTTTGTACTGCGAATTAGGAGGTTTTGGTATGTGTGGATAGCATACCAAAAGCGGTTGTGAGTAGTGGCACATCATGTTGCGTTATTACGTGTTTGCGCTTACACCTAATAACCAACCAACCGCCGATTTAACATGATTCAGAGAAAAAACCTATTTTTGCTTTTATATATCTTTTCTTCGTCTACACACGATTTAGGTAAAAGCTGAACCTAACAAAAAAGATATACACCACTTTCATAATACGGTTTTTATCGGAGTTTGTTCTCCGTAGATTTTAATTACATTCGGCTGCCCTTATACACAATAACTCTTCCTCATGCCAAACCTATAAATTTAGTTACTTTAGCAACTGTCAAACTCTGTAAATTTTCGACTAAATAATTAACTACGTTTACTCATTTACTTGTTATCTCGTTTGCTATGTTTATACTATATCATACTTTCTTTAATACGTCAAGAACTTTTTTAAAATTTTTCAATCTTTTTTATTCTGTTCTAACCAATTCGTATCGGTTCAGCTACAATATTCTTATCTTTCTTATATATATCCAGATAGACTTTATTCTTATCGCCGTCATAAGTTGCTTCAAAATATTCACTGTATCGACCAGTAACGCCTAGTAACGCCTTATGATTCTGTAAAGTCTTACAATACCATACTAGAAATATTTCATCAGATGATACTGTATTCCCGCCAAACAATTCTGTATAGTATCTCTGAATCATTCTCTTGCTAAACGATATAAACTCTTCTGAACTTAACCTTGTAGAATTATTAACAGTCTTTTTCATTTTCTTCCTCAATTCTTAAATCTATGTTTTCAATCTTTGCTCTTATTCTAAGAATACTAAGATAGTTAGCCATATGAAGTAACTGTGTCTTATATATTTTTTTATCACAAGTAGGTGTAAAATTTAATTCACCTTTCTCCCAGTTTTCAACCATTTTTGTTAATTTTTCATATCTGATATAAGTCTGCCAATATTCAGCTTTAAATCTTTCTTTGTAATTTTCACTGTTCATCATTTCTATTGTTTCTTTTAATTCTTTCATAATCATTCTCCTTAATCAATATACATATTTATAAATTCTCGCAAATCTTTTTCTTGCTGTTCTCCAAAATAACTTGGTAAAGTACAACAATCTTCATATTTATCTTTTCTTTTTAAATATATCTGAAATTCGAGTAAAGCAAATGAATCTTCATTATAATAGGCTTCTACATCAAAAGCTATATTACAATTATATCTTACTCTTTTAGAACACATATAATCTTTTGATATGCCACCACTAATTCCCTCGATACTTATATATTTTTCGTCTTTCTTTCTCAATTTATCCATAGCATTTACAATTCTAGTGTAAACATCCAAAGTAAGATTTTCGTTTAAATCTCTTATTCTGTCAAAAGGACTTTCATTTGCTTTATGCTTAATTATACCTATAAAAGTAATAGTATTATTAAGTATTCTATAATTATAGTCATTATTTAATTCAACTAAATCTTTTAGGGCTTCGTTGTACTCGTTTCTTTTGTCTTTAACAACCCCACTATTATCATCTTTTTTAAGACAAGCAGTGTAATAATATTTGTTAGCCATAATTTCTCCTATTCTTTTACAAGCAATCGTGTAACATGAGAACATCTAAACAAACAAGAAGTTACATTATCATTTTCGTCTATTAAAAAATAATAATTTCTTGGTACATATAAGTTAGGGTCATTTGGAAAGCGTTCTTTATTTCCAGATTTGTATAAATATCCACTGTAAACATTACCATTAAACAATCTAATTCCGATATACTTTCCTAAATATTTTTCAAGTTTTTCTCTTAACATGATTTATCCTTCTTTTTATAATTCTCATAAAACTCTTTATTAGCCAAATCATATCTTGTCTGAATATTTGTCAAATCTTCTTTACTGTATTTTTTACAAAAATTTTCCCAATATCCACAAGATTTAAACTCTGGACAACCACATCTGTATATACAATTTTTCTGTAATACATCAGCTTCAATAGGGTGAGTTTCATGTAAAACATATTTAAAATCTTCTGCCAATTCTCTTGCATCTTTAGTACAACAGAAGCATAATCTCTTACGCCAAACGTCAATTAAATTCTGCATGTTAGCGTACCCATCAAAATTTACAGGATTTTTCTGTGGAGCGTCATCTCTGGATAATGGGTGATATTCAATGTTCTGTTTTGTAGCTTCGTCCCATACTGTATATCCCTCTTCTGTTTTTCTTTCTGAAAATCCCCTATCATCTCTTGCTGTAGATATAAACTTTTCATATTTATGACGGCTCATTTCAGTACTAAGCCAGTATTTAATTGCTTTCCAAGTCCAATCAAATTCAAGCAATCTAATAGGACTATGTTCAGAAATAAGCAAATTTTTTTTAAAAGTGTCAGTTACATCTTTTTCTGTAAAATCCTTATTATCTGTAGTTCTACAATGATTTTTTACCCTACGCCAATCATCAGCAATCCAATTAAAAATTGTTTTCATTATTACACTCCTTATAAATTTTCACTGTAAGCAAATATTCAACCTACTTACAGTGAAATTATTTTTATTATTTACTTTCCATTTCTTTAAGAACTTTTTCAATAGCTTCTTTAGCTACTTTAGTTCTTGATAATTTTTCTGCAAGTCTATCAGCCGCCAAATCAATAATAGTTTGTTTGTTATCTTCACAAAATCTTTCCATAGTATTATTAACTAATTCTTTCAGGCTTCGTGAATAAGTATAATCACCATTGTTTCTGTTGCCAGTTAAGGCTTCAATAACATCACCTTTAACAATTTCGTGAACTACCTTATCTACTTTAGCCATTATTGTATTTTTAATTTTTTCATCATCAATATTAATACCAAATTGTAAAATATGTTCCATATCGTTTTCTCCTTTTAATTACCAATCAATTTTGTATGAAGTTTCATTATATTGAGTACAAGTTTCCACATGATAACCTAAATTTTCAAGTTGTTGTTTTATGTCTAAATGCATTTTGCCATAATAATAGCAATAACATTTTCCTTCTGATATAGCTTCTTTAATTTTATTTTGAATATTATTTAATTCTGAATCAAATAATTTTTCTTTTGTAATGTTACTTCTTAATCGTGCTTCTGTTGCATTAACCATAATTATTCACCTTTTTTTGCTTTCTTATCTTTCTTTTCTAATTTTGTTTTTTCAGCTTCAAAAACCTGCTCTTTCTTTAACCTATCCATAATTCCTCTCATTTTTCCAATACCTTTACAAGAAATTCCCATAGTTTTATTCTCCTTTCGATACAAAAATATTTGAATTTAAAATACAAAGTAGGCGAACACCGTAGTTGTAATCGCAGATGCTGTAGCTGACACAACCAAAAGAAGAAACAACGGCAATTGAGTAGTCATAACCACGCTCTCTGGTACTCCATGGGGTGCATGTCCACCACCAATCATTCAAACTCTTATTGACAAGCAGGTCGTTAAATTCCCTTGCTTCATCAAAGGTAATGGGTCTTACCTTGCATACACAGTCTTTGTATTTATGCTGCATATCTACCGATATCAAGCTTACTGTATGCTTAATTAAATTTTCTGCACCCACAGCTTTTTCGATAATGGGCTGTATATCAGCTTCAATCATCTTTTTTATGTTAGATTTGTTGTAATCTTTTATATTTCTGTCAAACATAACATTTTCTGCCATAGAGCCTTTTGATATAACTTTTGTTGTCTGACTAGAATCATTCTGACACAGCACGATAAAATCATACTCACTGATATTAAACGTTTCTCCAGGTTTCAACTCCGACAGTCTTACTGTTTTCTTTTTCTCTACCTCTTCTAACTGTTTAACTAATTCTCTTGCCATATCTAATGCTTTGCTCATGATTATTCTCCTTTTTATTATTATTTATTTTCAATTTCATTAAAATTATAATTGAAATTACTTACACTTACTTTACCATCTAAAGCTTCTGATAAAATCTCTTCAACGATTTTCTGTAATTTTTCTTCGGTATACTTACCACATCTGTTTACAAAATCATGCAAATCTTCCTCTGTAAATTCATCACTTGTAAAATTTTCCTCAACACAAATTGTAGCGTTCCATACGCCTTTGTACTTAGTTGTAACACCATTTTCTGTTTTTTTAATCTCACTCATTGTTATTTTCTCCTTCCAACTTTTTCATAAGCTTTAAATTTTCTTGTATTTTAAATGGTCTGGACAAATTAATTGTAGCGTCTACCATTTTCTTTAATTGCGTTATTTCAGATAAACCTTTATTTTTTAATAACTTGGTTTGAATTTTTTTATTAAGTTCTTTATAGATATTATTCTTGTTCTCCCAAAGTCCTGTACGATTTAAAGTGATATGATATACTTTGTAATAACCGTCATAATCTGGAAACTGTTCTTTTATCTTTCTGTTTGTGATTTTTTTAAATGTTTCAATACTAATTTCATTTCTATACACTTCAAACAGCTTAGTAAGACCCATTTCCTTAAGTCCTTCTTCCTCAGCCTTGATAATTATCGTTTCCTCTTTTGAGCCAAGAGTTACCACCTTGCTACCACTTTGTAACCCCATGTTATTGACTTTGAACAGCTTGTAACCTTTTCGGCATTTGATTAAAGCCTTGCTTTCAAGTTGGTCAAGAATATCTTTAAACATCCGACTAAGAAGATTATAAGATTTTGTGATATATTCTTCTAAATCATAGGGGTCACTTTTAAGTATTTTAGAAGAAGAATCAATATTATACCTACAGTATTTAAAGTCTGTATTGATAATTCCACAAGCTATAAGCAATTCCATCATTGAAGTGCAGACTGAATAATTATCTTGTTGGGATAGAAAATTACTTAATATAGCTTCGAGTAATTTTTGATACATACCTTTGATTTCTTTTGCTTCTTTTTCTTGCTGAGTATATTCTTTTATGATTTTATAAAAACCATTTTTATGAACCACTTCATAATCTTTATAAATACTTTTAAGTAAAGTAGTTTTATAAGACCCTATGACATTATCCTTTCCTACAGCTTCACAAAGTTCTTTATAACGATAAGTCTTACCAATTTCTATCATTTTTAATCATTCCATTCTTCTGGACTGAAATCATAATCAGAAGCAACAAACTTATACTTTGTAAAGCCTTGATTAAAGATTTTTTTATAAAAATCAATAGCAACTTTTCTCAATGCTATAAGGTCAGAATCATTAACAACAGTAAAATCATAGTTATAATTTTCAACTTCCTTATCAGCGTGATTGCCAGTTATTTTTGCGACTTTAGGATTCTGTACTAATAAAGTAAAAGTATCATTAGGAAATTGATTTTTTATCCTATCAATTTCTTTAGGTTCTCTACAGTGAACAAAAAGAAATGAATGGTCATACATATCATTTGGTCTTGTTTTATCATAACGTAACCAATCTGTAATTTGTGCAGTAATACGTTTAAAAGGATAATCATTATAAACCGTCATTAAATCCTTTAGGTCACTTAACATTTTTCTGTCTTTTTCAGATTTCTCACCATTCCAGTTAAACATTTTGGCAATATTTTTTACACAATCAATAGTAGAAATATTATTGGTAATAATATTATCAATTCTATAAAAAACTTCTGGGTTTACACAATAATCTTCATTCTCAACTGAAACAATACGTTTCGCCAATTTAATAGTTTCTTCAATAACTCTTTTAGCAAAAGCGTCCTTACCAACTCCACCAGAGCCATTGATAATAATAACTTTCTTTGTCGGTTTCTCCAATTCATTGTACCACCTTTCTGTATGTGATAACTATACAATAGCATAAGAAAACATATAAGTCAAGAGTATTTTTTTAAAATATTTTGTAATAAATATATTAGTAGAATTAAATAATAAAAAAGAACGTCCATTTGGACGCTCTTAGTTAAATAATAGTAATGATTTTTATAAGGGTATTTTAATTTTGGTACAATTAAATGTATCAGATATAGAAAACACCTTATTAGATACATTTGGTCGTACCAATATTAAAATATTTCTATATTTCTATTATTGTTTTTAATCAAGAGGACTATCTAAGCAAAAGAAATTAGGGTCTATTCTATTTTCTTTATACTTCATAATAGTTTCTTTTAAATTGTAAGGACAAGATAATTCAATAATTGCTTCAATATATGTGTTTAACAGTTTTTCATCTAATTCTTCTAATTCTTTTCTATCATTTGTTTTAATTTTTTCTTTAATATGCATATTGATTTCTTTGCAAACATTTTTCTTGTTATAGTCCATAAATTTAGGATTAAAACTGATTCTATGAACTCTACAATACCCTGTATACCCCGGAAAAATTTTAGTAATTTCAATAGCAATCTTTAACTGAAAATTAAGAATATTATTGTGGTTTGCATATACATCTCTTAAATTTCTGCAACCTAATTCTTTAATGATTCTCTGCTCAATTTCTAAAATTTTTTCTTCGTCTTTTGATTCTGGCTCAATATCTAAAGAAGTTGTATAATTATTTTCTTTCTTATAGATTCTAAATGATTTTCTATAAAAAATAATATCTTTTTTAGCAAGCTGTTCTAAAACTCTTTTAATTAAATTACCTAACATACTATAAGTAGTATTAAGGTAATTTTCAAATACGTCTGGGTCTGTATCTAAAATTAAAGAAGCATATACTGGATTATATTTGCAGTACATATAATCTTGATTAACTAAAGCACACATTTGCATAAGTTGTCCAGTAGAAACAACTAAGAGATTCTCTTTTTGTTTAGATAAAACGTCACTTAAAATTGCTTCAATAGATTTCTGGTACATTCCTTTAAGGTCAATGATACTTTTCTCTTGGTCGGTGTATTCTCTTAATACAGTAAAGTAATTACCGTTTTTTAAAATTTCGTATTGTGATTGAATCTTTTTTAATTGATAAATTTTTGTCCTACCTGTTTTTGGCTCTAAATCCAAAGCATTGCATAATTCTTTGTACTTATAACTTTTGTTAAATTCAAGGTTCATATTTTTCCTCCTAAATAAATATAATAAAAGATATAT
>ERZ772900.338-NODE-338-length-49747-cov-5.307937_pt1 | contig 49747 bp, 82 predicted proteins | sample MGYA00512124_ERZ772900 | MGnify/ENA primary metagenome ERZ772900 (study PRJEB29015, sample SAMEA2737716) | human gut metagenome | biome: human gut; feature: human-associated habitat; material: faeces | place: China | collected 2012 ... | reverse complement strand
GTCGTTTGTTTATGATGTTTTTTCTCTCGTTGCGTTCGGTCAGCCGCAGTGTTGGAGCACCGCGGCACCCGAACAGAAGAAAAAAGAGAGAAATGAGTGAATCATATCAGATTCCGGTGGTTTTTCGGATATACTCGCGCGCCATTTTTGCGTATTCGAGCGGATTTGCCTTTGCCGGGTCCTGCTCGGCCTCTACGATGAACCAGCCCTCGTAATGCGCGTCATGCAGCGCCTTGAATACGCCCGGATAGTCGACGCAGCCGTCACCCGGAATGGTGAAGCAGCCTTCCAGAACCGCCTTGCGGAACTTGAAGCCCTCGGCGTAAGCCTTTTCCATCATGTCGGGACGGATGTCCTTGAGGTGAACGTGGCCGATGCGCGGGCCGAACTCCTTGGCTGCCTTGACGGCGTCCTCCCCCGAGAAGGTGAAGTGGCCGGTGTCGAAGCACAGGTAAACATAGCGCGGGTCGGTGTTGTCCATCAGGCGCTTGGTTTCCTCAAAGGTCTGAACAACCGTTGCCATATGGTGATGGAAGCACAGCTTGAAGCCGCGGTCAGCAGCAATCTTGCCCAGCTTGTTCAGGCCGTCGCACAGCTTATCCCACTCTTCGTCGGTGGCGATCGGCTTGTTGTCACCGAACATCGAGCACTCCTCTGCGAACAGGCAGCGGGTCAGCTCGCATACGTTGATGCGGCTTGCACCGACAGCCTCGAGGAAGTCCAGCTGCTCGATAAATGCCTTTTCGTTCTCCTCGTAGGGGGTCGAGCACAGGAAGCTCGAGAACCACTGGGATGCAATCTTGATGCCGCGCAGGTCGAGTGCCTTGTTCAGTACGGCCGGGTCGGTCGGGAACTTGCCGCCAACCTCGGTGCCCTGAAAGCCTGCCAGAGCCGCTTCGGAAACCATCTGCTCGAAGGTGAGCTCACCGCCGAGCTGCGGCATGTCGTCATTCGTCCAGCCGATCGGCGCAATGCCGAGTTTTACATTATTAAACATAGCCCTGAACCTCCCTTAGCACTTTTCCCAAGTGCCCGACTTAACGGACTTGAGCACTGCGTTGATAATGCCGTCAACCTTAGCGCCCATCTCGAAGTTGCAGATGTACTCGCCGCCGTGCATTGCCTGCATGAGTGCGTGAGCCTGCAGCGTCTTCATGTCGTCGAATGCGATTGCGATGCCGCCTGCCGGCTGGAAGTACTTGAAGCCCTTGTGCTGCGGATTGAGCAGTACGGTGCGGAAGCCGCAGTCACGGCCGTTGTCCTTGTCAGCGTCAGCCTTGAAGTAAACCTGAACCTCGCACATGCGCTCCAGATCGTAAACCACAGAGCCTTCCGTGCCCTGAATCTCGTAGTAGAAGTAGTTCTTGCGGCCGGTTGCAACACGGGAGGACGAGAAGTCGCCGATGGCACCGTTTTCGTACTTGACGAGGAAGGTGATGAGGTCGTCGTTCTCGACCTTGCCCATCTCGGTGCTGCCTGCCTTGACCGGACGCTCCGGAATAACGATGGACTGTACGCCGAGTACCTCGCTCATGTCGCCCATGATCATCTGGGAAACGCTCAGCAGGTGGCTGCACAGGTCGCCGAGTGCGCCGGAACCAGCCAGCTTGTTGATGTGACGCCATGCGATCGGAATGGACGGGTCGAGCAGCATATCCTGATCGTAGGTAGCGTGAACGCGCATGATCTTGCCCAGCTTGCCGGACTTAACGAGCTCAGCAACGTACTGGTTTGCCGGGTTCATGATGTTGGAGAAACCGCAGTAGTTGACTACGCCCTTTTCCTTCGCCAGATCAGCCAGCTCGCGGGACTGCTCAGCAGACAGAGACAGCGGCTTCTCGCAGAAAACATGCTTGCCGTGCTCGAGAGCAGCCTTTGCCATCTCGTAGTGCATGCAGTTCGGGGTCGCAACGTCGACCAGGTCGATTTCGGGATCGGTGACAACGTCCATCCAGTTGGTGGTATAGCGGTTGTAGTCCATGTTCTTCGCGAACTTTGCTACTGCATCCTCGCTGACGTCGCTTACCAGCTCGAATACCGGCATATCATCGCCGAAGATCATGCGTGCATTGTGGAATGCGGTGGTGTGGGCCTTGCCCATCCAGCCAGCGCCGATCAGACCGATTTTAATTTCCTTGCTCATAAGTATCTTCTCCTTTTGAACGTTTGGAAGGTTTCTTGCCTTTCTGTTGTGCCTATGGTATCATAAGAAACGAAAGCTGTCACGTGTAATGCGTGCACAAAATATGCAATTTTTGCTCTGAAATTAGGGGTGCTGTTATGGACATTCGTCAGCAGGGTGTTATTCGATTTGAACCCGGTATCATAGAAAAAGAAGGGATCTATTTTCATACTGCTTCGGCTTTTGCGCAGCAGCACCTGTTTTATGGTCTCTGGGGTGCACGTTATCTTTGCAGTGCGCCGTACAGCGTGCGCAGAAAACATTTGAACGCATTTTTGATGTTTTACATTCATTCGGGTGAAATGCAGTTCACATATCGGGATCAGACATTCACAGCAAGCGCCGATGATATCGTGCTCATCGACTGCAATTTTCCGCACAACTACTATACAAAGAGAGAGGCGCAGTTCAGCTGGTTTCATTTTCACGGCAATGCCTCACAGGCGTACTGCGATCTTCTGTGGAAGAACAACGGTGCGCTGTTCAGCAAGCAGTATGGCTTGGAGAAGGACTTTCAAAAGATCATGCAGATGCTGCCACTTGATGCCAATGCAGACGATCGCATGTCGGTCGTCATTCACCATATACTTTCCTCGCTGAATACCCAAGGGCACGCGGCACACAACGTTTCGCCGCAGATACAGGCAGCAAAGAACTGGATGGACGAGCATTTTCATGAAAATATTCAAATAGAAGAAGTTGCTGCGCAGGTATCGCTTAGCCGGTTCTACTTTTCTCGCCGATTTCGCGAGGAAACCGGTTTATCGCCGCATGAGTATCTGCTCAATCTGCGGCTATCCTATGCAAAACTACAGCTTTCAGAATCGGATGACAGCATAGAAGAGATTGCTTATGACTGTGCGTTTTGCTCTGCTTCTAATCTGATTCGTGCATTTAAGAAAAGTACCGGTCTTACACCGTATCAGTTTCGGAAAACTGTATTCATTACAACGCATTGACAGAATAATATGAGAAAAGCATAGCTTGAACCATGTTTTTTCTGTGTTTCCGCCACTTTTGGACATATATTATAGATGTAGAAGCTCCTGGGATATTCTCAGGAGCTTACTTTTTGTCAAAAAGGAGAAAACGAGAATGTTCAACAATCAAAAATTCCTGACGCGCGGTGTGATGGCTGAGCTTCCATCATGGCTGACCAACCTGATGTGGCACATGGTCTTGACGATGGAGATTGAGGAAAAAGACTACCTGCAGGTATTCAAGCTGACAAAAACGCCGACCAGTCAGCACATCGTCCACGAGCAGGAACAGCCGCCGTACCGTTACGAGCTCGATGTACCGTGTGACGATGCCGTAAATGCCAAGGTGTTTGTCATCGACGATTTGACGCATTCTACTATGCTGCTTGCTGAAGAATATTAAGATTTACTAAACGAAATGGAGGAACAACCAATGAAGGAAATTAGAATTTGTGCAAACTGCGGTGCGGAATACCCGATTGAAGACATGTATCAAGCGGAAGGCGATTGGCTCTGCGAGGATTGCGCCGACCGCCTGACCGTAATCTGCGACCACTGTGCTGAGCGGGTCTACGAGGAAAACGCCGTCGAGGATGACACGCACACGCTTTGCGACCACTGCTTCGATGAGTATTACGTCCGCTGCGAGGACTGCAACCGCATTATTCATCGCGACCGCGCGTACTGGGACGGTGACGACAACGCCTACTGCGCATCCTGCTGGGATGAGCATTGTAACATTATTCACGAGTACAGTTACACGCCGGACCTTGTTTTCCACGGCAAAGGTCTGCGTCATTTCGGCGTAGAGCTTGAAATCGATGACGGTGGCACGGTGAACAGCAACGCGCAAAAGCTGCTCGACATCGCGAACACCAACGCCGAAAACCTGTACATCAAGACGGACGGTAGCCTGGATGAAGGTCTTGAGCTTGTCACCCATCCGATGACGTTGGACTACCACCTGAATGAAATGCCGTGGGCGGAAGTCCTTCGCAAGGCGCAGAGCATGGGCTATCTCAGCCATGCGGCAGGAACTTGCGGCTTGCACGTTCACATCTCCCGCTTGGCATTCGGCTGTACTTATGAACAGCAGGAAGCCGCGATTGCCCGCCTGCTTTACTTCGTCGAAAAGTTCTGGGCGGAGCTGCTGCGGTTCAGCCGCCGCACGCAATCCCAGATGAACCGCTGGGCGGCACGGTATGGTATCCGCCTCACGCCGTCCGAACAGATGAGCCACGCAAAGAATTCGTGTGCCGGACGTTATACGGCGGTCAACCTCACAAACTCGGATACGGTTGAAATCCGGATGTTCCGCGGCACGCTTAAACTGAATACTTTGAAAGCCACCTTGCAGATGGTCAACCATCTGGTCGAGGTGGCTGTTTCTATGTCCGACGCTGCCGTACAGGACATGAGTTGGTTTGATTTTCTGGACAACATCACCGAGCCAGAACTTATCCAGTATCTCAAGGAGCGCCGCCTTTATGTAAATGAACCCGTAAACACTTCGGAGGAGGAGTAATATGTGCAGTTTGTTTGGTTTAATCGATTTTAAGGAGTGCCTGAGCACTCACACGAAGAACAAAATTTTGAACACGTTGGCGCGTGAATGCCAAGTGCGCGGCACGGACGCGACTGGTATCGCATACAATTTCAACGACCGTCTGCGGATTTACAAGCGCCCGATTCCCGCTCGGAAGATGAAAATCCACATTCCGCACGGTGTAAACGTGGTCATGGGTCATACCCGTATGACCACACAGGGCAACGCGCAGTTTAACCAGAACAATCATCCGTTTCTTGGTAAAGTTGACGGAAACAGCTTTGCTCTCGCGCATAACGGCGTTCTCTGGAATGATAAAGAACTCCGCATGGGAGAAAATCTTCCGCTGACGAGCGTGGAGACAGACAGCTACGTTGCGGTGCAGCTTCTTGAACAGCAGAAAGCCCTCGACTTCGACAGCCTGCAAGCTATGGCTGAAAAGGTCGAGGGTTCTTTTGTGTTTACGGTTCTGGATAAGGATAACTCCATCTGGTTCGTTGTCGGAGATAACCCATTGTGCGTAATGTTCTATGATGGATTTCTGATTTACGCCTCGACGCAGGAAATTCTGTGCAAGACGCTGAAAAAGCTGCGGCTGAAAGCGCCCACTGATATTCTCGAACCGCAGGAAGGAGAAATCATGAAAATCGACCGCACCGGCCGTATCACTACCGGGACCTTCACACCCCACACGACATTCGAGCACTGGTGGCGCAAGTACCCATTCTATCGTAGCTACTACGAAGACACGCCGACAGGTTACGATGATTTATTCAGCGTGGCGAAAGCATTCGGCATAACAGCGGACGAAGTGCAGGCACTGCTCGATTACGGCTGTTCGGAAGAAGAAATCGAGGAAATGCTGTATGACCCGACTTTACTCCACGAGATGACCGGCGAGCTGCTTTATGCGTACTGAGGAGAGGAGGTGACCCGATGAAGGTAATCAAGAACACGCTGCTGTTCGGCATTAAGATTGTCGCGGCGGTGGCGGCGGCAGTCCATGTGCTGCGCGGCAAGGATGCGTCCGAGTAACAGATTGGCCTTTTCTGTGCGGAACAATGCAATAAACCACACAGAAAGGCGGATACGCATGAACCTGGACAAATATCCCGATGTGCTGACGCTGCGTGAGTGTCAGAAGATTTTGCAGGTGAGCCGCGGCACAATGCTGCGGCTTCTGCACGAAGGCGAGATCCCGGCGTTTCGCATCGGGAACCGCTGGCGCATTCAGCGGAAAGAAATGCTCGAATTCATCGAGCGCAGCGAATACTGAAAACAACAGAAATGAACCGTTCCGTTTGGGCATACCCATGCGGAACACGCGGAAATCCTCCCGTTTAAGTCGATTTTGAGGTTTCGGAACGTTCCGAAATTTTCATCGGCTTAAACGGGAAATTTCTTTTTTGGAGGGAGACATATCATGAAAATCGGATATGTGCGCGTGAGCACGGAGGAGCAGAACACGGCGCGGCAGGAAATCATGCTGCGCGAGCTTGGCGTAGACGAGCTGTTCGTCGATAGGGCGAGCGGGAAAAATGCGGACCGGCCGGAGCTGAACCGGATGATGAACTTTGTGCGGCGCGGCGATACGGTCATCGTTGAGTCGATCAGCCGCTTTGCAAGAAATACGCGCGACCTGCTCGACCTCGTAGAACAGCTGACCGCAAAGCAGGTAGAGTTCGTCAGCCGCAAGGAAGCCATTGACACGACAACGCCGACCGGCAAGTTTATGCTGACCGTGTTTGCGGCGGTGGCAGAGCTCGAACGCGAGTACATTTTGCAGCGTCAGCGTGAGGGCATTGCCATCGCCAAACAGCAAGGAAAGTACCGCGGCCGACCGCCGAAAGCATATCCGGACTTCGAACGCATCGCAGCGCGGTGGCAGAAGGGCGAAATCACCGCCGTGCAGGCGATGAAACAGCTCGGGATGAGCAAGACAAGATTTTACGAGCGAGTGAAGCAGCTTAAAAAGTAGAAAGCTGCCGTGTGCGGCGCGGTATATGCTGAAGCAGGATAGAGCTCCTGCCTTTTAAGCAGGGAGTTATTCGCAAAATGTTCAACTATATCTGACGATTTCGGCATTCGGTTTTGTTAGGTGACACATCAGGTGACACAGTGCCGCGATACCTTATTATATATGCACCACCTTGCGAGTCTCCTGCGCCTCATAGAAATTCGAAACGCGGGCGGCGGCAGAGGCGAAAGCCTCGTTGGATAGGTGTGTATAAATATGCGAGGTCATAGCGATGTTTTTGTGACCTAACAGATCTTTGGCGACGTTGATGGGCACGCCCGCCGACTGTAAGTCGGTGGCGTAAGTATGTCGCAGACAGTAGGGCGTTAGGTCATCGGCGACGACTGACGTTTCCGGGATAATCGCGCCACGGAACGTCCGCGCTCCCATGTCAATATCAACCCTTTTCTTGAAGTTGCACCACATTTGCCGCATAGAGGTTTTTGTGTGCGGCTTGCCGGTGGTCGGCTGGGTGAATATATAACCTGTACCGCCGGTCAGCAGGGGGCGCAAAGCCGGATGCAGGGGAACGGCTCTGTCTCCGTAGTCCGTCTTGGATGAGTGCAGGATTATCTTTTCTTCGTTTAAGCGAACATCTGCCCACAGAGCTTTTCGCGTTTCGTCCGGTCTTGCACCGGTGTACAACATGAACAGCACCCATAGCCCGGCGCGGTGCGTTTCCGCAACATGCAGGATATGCCTGCGCTCGTCGGCCGTGATTGCCCTGTGCGTGCCGCTTGTGGTCTCCGGCATAACGATACCCTCGGTAGGGTCATAGGCAATCACGCGGTCGATACGCGCCTGTCTGAACGCGCTGCGGATGAGGTTGCGCAGCTTGCACGCCAGAGACGCGGAACGGCCGGATACGCTGTTAAGAATGTGCTGTAAGTCAATCGGTTTTACGTCTTTGAGCCGGAACGATCCGATGGGCGGAGAAATGTAGTTTTTTACGTAGCTTTGCAGGTCAGCATAGGTGTTCGGCTGCACCTTCGGGAGCTTGTAGGCGGCGAGATAGTCCGCAAACCACTTGTCTACTGTGGTGTTCTCGTTGGTGATGTCGATGCCGTGTTCCAGGCGGCGTTTCTTTTCATCCACTTTACGCCAGAGTTCGCGTTCTGTCTTGGCGCGGACAGAATAACGCTTTCCCTGATACGTGAACGTCTCGCGGAAATATCCGTCGGATGTTGTCGCTTTTTTCATTGCTTTTCCTCCTATTTTGTTGTAAAATAAAAGGGTAGAATTCCGTTGCATAAGACTTCTACCCCCGTATAACGCCCACCGGTTGCCGCCGGTGGGCGTTATTTTTTATTTCATTGCACGCGCAATAGCCTGCGCATTGCGTTCCGCAACGGTATCAATATGTTCATCCTTCATGATTTCAATTTGTTCTAAGACCGCAGCACGCATAGTGATACCTCGATCTACAGTTTTCATTTCAAAATCTTCGGATGAAGTGGAAACTTTGAGATTAGCATAGTCCAAAAATGTACCAAACATCGGAGATTCCACTTTTACAGAATTGATTTTTTCAAGCGGCGCATCCAACATTTTTATGTTCAGCAAACCGGTTCGTGCACATAGGCGCTTGTTTGTCAGAATCATAACATTTGTGTTGCTCAACACGAGCAGTACAAAAAAGCAAAGCGAGATAAATACACCAGAAAAAAAATCTGAAGGAGTTGTACAGAAAGACAAGATGCAAAGCAGCATGCCTGAGCCTATTCCTATCCAAAGTGGTAAGCGTACAATCCAATGCAATTGAGCCTTAACTACAATGTATTCCCCCGATAGTAACGTATCTTCAAATTTTTTCATTGCAGACACCCTCCCTTTTATTTCTTATATTTCGGATTTCCCAGCATGATTTCAAGGAAATCCAATGCTTTTTCCTGCCCGTCCTCGGTAAGCTGATTGAATATTGTGGTCAGCCGAGATTGACGGGCGATTTTTTGTGTCTCATCATACTGCGCGAGATCGTGCAGCATGAATTCGATTGAGTGTTGCATACGCTCTAAGCCTTTTAGATTGGCTTCGAGCCATGCCTGTTTTTCCTGCTCAGTGGCTTGACCAGCTGCTACTTTCTGCTGTAGCTCCACTATTTCCGGCGCACTGTTTACACGGATTGAAGCATCAGGGCTTAACTCGTTTACGCTTACGCCAAGCGCATTTGCCAGTTTCACAATGTTTTCGTGCGAAAGCCGTTTGCTATCTCTTTTTACAATCGAATATAGTGTTGTATACGGCATTTCTGCGCGTTCTGAAAGTGCACGAAGTGAAATCCCTTGCGATTTTGCAACTTTTTCTATTCTTTCTCCAATAGTCATATTATCACCTTTATAACGCATTGCGCATAAAATTGTTGACAATGAAATGCTTTGCGTATATAATTCAATCACAGAATATCGCAATGCGAATAAGAAAGGAGACTATATGCGCATTGACAGAATCAAGTTTGCCGCTGTTATGGCGAAAAGCGGCAAACGCGGAAAAGATATCGCGGAAATTGCTGGTGCCTCTATGTCGAGTGTCTACGGAGTAAAGCAAGGCCGCAGCTGCTCGGCAGAGATGGCAAGCAAAATCGCAAGTGCTTTGAACGTACCCCTTAACGAACTTGTAGAAAAGGAGAATTAACCCATGGATAACAAAATCATTGCATTTACTAACCCTGAATTTGGCGAGGTTCGCACGCTGAACATTGAGAATGAACCGTGGTTCGTAGCGGCTGACGTTTGCAAGGCGCTGGACATCATTAACAGCCGCGATGCGGTTGCTCGTCTGGATGACGACGAGAAGAATACCGTAGTTTTAACCGACGGTATTCCGGGCAACCCCAATAAGACTGTGGTTAACGAACCCGGCCTGTACACTCTGGTTCTCGGCTCTCGCAAGCCAGAGGCTAAAGCATTCAAGCGTTGGATTACGCACGATGTTATTCCATCTATCCGCAAGAACGGCGGCTACATTGCCGGTCAGGAAACTCTCAGCCCTGAGGAACTGATGGCGAAAGCCCTGCTTGTCGCTCAGAAAACCATTGAGGAAAAGGACAAGCTGCTTTCCCACGCTGCCGAACAGGCGAAGCTCGATGCACCGCTCGTCCATTTTGCAAAGGGCGTTACCGTGTCCAAAACGTCCATCCTGATTTTTGACTTTGCAAAAATTCTCCGCCAGAACGGCGCGGATATGGGCGGCAAGCGCTTCTTCGCATGGCTGCGTGAAAACGGCTACCTCGTCAAGCGCAAGGGCAGTGATTACAATATGCCTACCCAGCGCAGCATGGAGCTCGGACTGTTCGAGATCAAGGAAACTGTGATTACCCACTCGGACGGTCACACCACCATCAGCCGCACGCCGAAGATTACCGGCAAGGGACAGGTATATTTCTTCAACAAAATCCTCGGCACGGATATGCCGGAAGACATGCAGGGCTAACTCAATTACCGAACCTGGACAATTTTGACCGAGTTGCAGTTACGGACATTTTTGCCCGAAACTGCAAGCATGGGGGGAGTAACGAAACGTGGCCCCCATGCGCCATACACTCGAAAGGAGCAAAACCATGAGGCACGATGAATGCTGCGCAATCTACGTTAAACGCGATGAAGATACGCGCAAGAGAATTGAATTACTCTATCACTACGTCAACACGCTTCCGCTTACCAAACATCAGCGCGGTAAGCTCATCCGCCTTGCCGAAGAAGCGCTGGTCAGCGCCGAAGGCAACGGCTTTTATACCGGCACTTGTGACACCAGCACGGATGACCTTATGAAAATCATGGAGCAGTTTTCCAAAAAGAAGCTCGCCGACGCTGGCATTTCCGATCAAGTCCCATAAATCGGACACATTTTGTACTTCACTTATAATGGAACTTGCATCGAACAGGTGTTCTATGAATTATTACCTTACAGGCGGGCGGTTTCGACAGCTTACGCCGGATTTAGGGAGTAAGCTAATCGCATACAACAGGAAAGGCAGGAATTAAACATCATGGACAACATCGACAAATTTACCGCAATGCTCAATTCATGCACAAATCCGCTGCGCATTTACAATGCGCTAAGAATGATCGCCGAACCGCCATTCGAGCAGTCCGACAATGTAACCGAGAAACGCGAGATCATCGTCGGAAAGGTTGCCGGACTTATCGAGCAGTCCGAGCGCCTTTAACAACTGGATAGACATTTCTCTTGTTACTTCCCCTGTCTCGGCTTTCGCCGGAGCGGGGGAGGTTTCTTTTTCTATGCTGATGTCTAACAGTGCATCAGCTGAGACATGAAGAACCTTTGCAAGCTGTTTTATTCTCTGCGGGTCGGGGCTGCGTTTTGCAGTTTCGTATCCACAATAAGTGCTTTTTGTGATGCCGAGTTTATCGGCTATTTGCTGCTGAGTCAGCCCGGTTTTAATGCGAGCAGCTTTCAGTTCCTCGTGAAATTCCATGTGCTCACCTCCTATGGTTACAGTATATAGCCGAGTTGGCGATTTGTCAACAAATTTCGAAAAATATCTTGACAAGTTGGCGTTCTGCTGATAAACTATAATCACAGGTTGGCGATATGCCAACAACACCGAAAGGAGGTATAAGCATGTATCCAAATTTGATGGGCATGAAGGCGTTCCACGGTCTGACCTCTGACCAGATGGGAGAGATTTTAGGCATTAGCCGAAACTCCTATGAGTCGAAGATGAAGAGCGGACGCTTTACGCCGAAAGAATGCAAAATTCTTTGCCGGTACTTCAACAAGTCGTTTGACTACCTGTTTGCTACCGACGAGGAAATCACACGGGGCGCGTGAGGGAGGTGAGAGGGACATGGGGAAATTCCGAAATGTCAAGATCAGCTACCGCGACGGAAAGTGTCAAGAGCTGTTGGTTGACGGCGTAGATATGCGGTATGGCTGCATGGGCTACAAACTGGAGCACAAGGGCGGTCAAATGCCTTTGCTGACACTTGAAGTAAAGTGCGGCAGCATACAGTACAACGGTGACGATGAAAGCGGAGAACCGCGACTGATCGTTCAGCCGCGGCCCGATTTTGAAACTATGGAATGAGGCGATCGGCGATGAAGAAAGTCAAAGAGATTTTCATGTCAGGCAGCTTTGGTATAGCGCTGTCCGGCTTCTCACTGGGGTTTTCTACTTGCGTATTGATTTGTAAGGTTTTCGATTTACTTAAATAAGGCGATAACCGAGACAATCAGCGAAGCAATAGCAAGTGCACGAGCAATCATAGCTTCACGCGAAGCCGCTTTGGCTTCTGTACGAGCATCGTCGATTTGAGTTTGCAGTTTTCGGTTGGTTTCCTCCAACTGGTCCTGCATAGAATCACGGAATTCTAATTCGGCTTCCTGATTGACACGGCGAAGTTCTGAACCTAAGTGCATCATATCAACACCTCCTTTCTCAGCCATTATAACACGCTGAGAGAGGACACACAACGGAGGTGAACACCGATGTATATTAACCCGTTTGTGGCGGGCGTGCTTGCCACACTGGGCGCAGAAATCGTGCTCCTTGTGCTCTACGCCGTTACGCATATGGAGAAGCATTAGCAAGGCAAGGCGAGGCATGGCAAAGGCAACGCGAAGCAGGACACTGCAACGGCATAGCTGGGCAGGGCATCGCAATGGCATAGCACAGCAGGGCAGAGCAGAGCAGAGCAACGGCATAGCATAGCACTGCTTCGCAACGGAATTGCAAAGCGTAGACAGGCGTTGAAATGCCGCGCAAGGGCAAACAAAAGGGCAGTCCAAGGGCAAACCGAAAGGAGGGCAGAACATGGAGGAACGGAGCTACAAGGAACTGCGGCAGGAAGTGAAAAACGACCTGATACGGATGTACGGCGGCGCGGTGCTGCTAACGCTCGAACAGTGCATGAAAGTGTACGGTTTGACGGACAGAGACGCTGCAAAGAAGGTTATTCGTGCGCCGAGAGTTCCCGGTGAAAGACGGGTAGTTTACTACATCGGCGACGTTGCAAGCGACATCGCAAAGCGGCGCGTCGGGAACGTCTGAGGGCAAACCGAGGGCAGTCCAAGGGCAAACCGAGGGCAAACAAAGGGCAGTCCGAGGGCAGACAAAGGGCACACCGAGGCGTAAGAAAGAAAGTACCAAAGAAAGAAAAGAAGTATATATATATTCTCCCTACGGTCGAATATATATTAATTTAATTTCTAACAAAGCAAGAAGAAAGAACTAACCCTCACTACCGTTCGGGTTAGTAAGAAAACCACGACAGGAGGAAAAATCATGATTATCAACCCCGTACTTTTCGGCGTACTCGCCTGCATCTTCGCGCAGCTCGTGCTGCTGTTCGGGTGGGGATTTTACCACCGCGTTATCAAGGACGAGCTGAACAAGCGCAAGACGCTTTTGCTGAAAGCCGCTCAGATGCGCTGTGAGCGTCGCTAAGCACTCAGGCATGAAATTACATGCCGAGGGGTGTGAAAACGCGACACGCGCCGTCTGAGGGCGCGGAAAGGGGTGATACGCAATGACCGACGGCATCAAGCGGCGGAACGTAATCCGCGAAATGCAGAAACGCACGATCGGCGAGGCGCTTTACTCGAAAAAGATCGGCAGGAAGCCGAACGCAAGCGCTAAGAAAATCGGCGTACTGCCAAAACGAGATTAGCTGCGCAAGGGCAATGCAAGGCGCAGCAGAGCAAGGGCGTAGCATTGCAAGGCAACGGCAGAGCAGAGCATAGCAAGGGCAAGGCACAGCGCAGATGCGCACAGCAACGGCAAGGCATGGCGAAGCAGAGCGAGGGCATAGCATTACACAGCTCAGCGAGGGCATAGCATGGCAAAGCTCAGCGAGGGCAAAGCTTGAGGAACGAAACAGGAGGACAAAAAATCATGAAAAAGCTGAAAATTCACGTGACATTCACCGAGGGCATTCTCGGCACGGCAACCGCAGACCCGGAAATCTACAGCCGGTTCATCGGCTCGAAGAGCCCGGACGCGGCAACACTGCCGGAGGAAGTCGCGGCACTCGGTGAGGACGCAATCGTCGAGAGAGGCACGACCATATTCCCCAAGGACGAGGACGGCACGCCCTTTCTCTGGGACTACCAGATCAAGGGGTTTTTCAAGGACGCCTGCGGAATGCTGTCGCGTCTCAGCGGCAAAGACCCGGAGACCGGCAAAAAGCGCAAGGCGGTAAACGAGAGCGGCAAGCTGACGGCGTACAAGAAGATTATCGACGGCCTGATCTTCGTTGAGCCGCGCCGCATTCGGCTCGATACCCCGGGCGCAATCACGATCTGCCAGCGTTCGCTCAGAGCGCAGACCGCGCAGGGCGAACGGACGGCACTCAGCAGCAGCGAGGAATGCCCGGCGGGCACGACGTGCGAAATGACGATCCTCTGCCTGGACGACGCGCACGAAAAAGCGGTGCGCGAGTGGCTGGATTACGGCGCACTGCGCGGTATCGGACAGTGGAGGAACAGCTCGAAGGGGCGGTTCAAGTGGGAGGAAGTCAAGTAAAAGAAAAACCGCCGAGCGGGAGCGCAATCCCGTTTCGGCGGCAAAGATAAATGTTCAAGGAAAGTATATCACGAATTGGAGGAAAAAGCAATGGACAGAGAGACGGCGCACAAGCTGCTTGATCTGGTGTTAAGTGCAAAGCACGATGGCGTGAGCATTAAATTTGAGCCGACCTGCGGCAGAGGTTATAACTGCTCCATATTCATCCACGAATGGGAAGACGACGTTATTGTGAGCACCAAGAGTTACCATCTGTTGTGTAATGCGTGGTGGGGAAATAATAACGAGAATCACAGCATAGAGGAAATCATGGAGGTTCTGGAGGGGTTGCAGGATGCTGAACATTGAGCCGCCGCTCGAGCCGCCGGAGAGAGACGATCAGGAGCGCATTAACCGGCTGTACGACATGAGAGAGGCGGAAATCCGCATGGGGGCGTTCCTCGAGGAGTACGAGGGGCTGTTCCCGGATGAGATCAAGAACTTTTTACGGGACATGCGGGAGCGCGTCTGGGAATACGAGGAAGATTTGGAGGACTAAGAAATGAGCGTAATCAGAACGTTACGGGCAGATGAAATTGAATGCCGCGTAGCACAGGTGAAGCAGACACGAAACGGCGTTGGGTGCTCGCTGCTGCTGTACAAGGACGCACGCTGCGATATGGCAATCCTTGACGAGGTATACGGCGCGGCGAACTGGCAGCGCGAGCACACCATCATCGACGGCCGCTTGTACTGCAACCTGTCCGTATGGGACGACAACAAGAAGCAGTGGATTACCAAGCAGGATGTGGGCACGGAAAGCAACACCGAGAAGGAAAAAGGGCAGGCAAGCGACAGCTTCAAGCGAGCTGGTACGAATTGGGGTATCGGACGTGAACTGTACACAGCTCCGTTTATCTGGATTACACTGGCAGAGGGAGAGTACACAAGTCAGGGAGAGCGCGTGCGCTGCAACCAAACGTTCAAAGTGTCGGAAATCAGCTATTCCGACAGCCGTAAGATTAGCGGTTTGGTCATCGTGGACAAGAAAGGCAACGAGCGCTTCCGCATGGGCGGACAGGCAAAGCCGAAGGAGGACCCGAAGATCGCGGCGGCGAAGGCCAAGGCGAACGAGGTAAAGCGGATGCTTGTGAAAATCATGGGCGACAAGACCGCAGCGGCGCAGCTGTGGAACGAGAAGTACAAGCAGGATGCAGGCGACATCGTGAAGATGAACGCGGCGCTGCTTGATCTCGAAGATCGGCTCAAGCAGATGGAGGCGCTTGCATGACGCATGAGTTTGATCGTGCGCGCGTAGTGCATGACGAGAGCGGCAACTGGCTGTGCCTGCACGTCAAGAACGCGCCTATGGCGCGCGTAGAGTGCGAGCAGATGAAGGAGGGCAAGTTATACTGCGCAGAGGTAAAGCGCAAGTATGACAAGCGAAGCCTTGACGCAAACGCAATGTACTGGAAGCTCTGCGGAGAACTCTCTAAAGCCATGGGGGAAGTGCCAGAGTGTATTTACAGACGGCATATCAAAGATATTGGAAACTACGAAGTGCTGTGTATGCAGACACGGTCAGTAGCGAGTTTCGGTCAAAAGTGGACGAGTAACCATACGGGAAGGTTTATTGAAACCAGAGCGTCGAAAATCAGCGGATGTACAACAGTGCTTGCCTATTATGGTTCGAGCGATTTTGACAAGCGGCAAATGTCACAGTTGATTGACAACTGCATTCAGGATTGCAAAAATGCCGGAGTGGAAACCGCGTCGCCTGACCTCTTAAATGAATTGAAAGAGGAGTGGGAAGATGGAAGAATGGCGAGAAATCACCGGCACTGACGGAATGTACTGGGTAAGTAACAAAGGAATGGTTAAGTCTCGCGCGAAATGGAGAGATGGTAACGAAAGAATGTTGAAACAACATAAAAACAACCATGGTTATTACCGAGTAGATATAAGAAGATACGGAAAGAAAACACGGCTGTTTGTCCACCGTCTTGTTGCAGAGGCGTTCCTCGAAAAGACCGATGGAATGGATGTTGTGAACCACAAAGACTTTAACCCTGCAAATAACTCAGTTGAAAATCTGGAATGGACAACGGGTTACGGAAATTATCGCTATTCGTTTGATCGAGGAAGATTTGACCGCACGGACGAGTGGAGAAAACATCTAAAAAAGGCATTGGAAAAGCGCATGGGGAAATCTGTGGTCGGAGTGAATATGCAGACGGGAGAGCAAGTTTTTTACAATGCGTTGAATGACTGCGCCAGAGATGGTTTTCAACCGCCATGTGTTAGTCTATGTTGCAATGGCAAAACATCACAACACGCAGGATATATATGGAGATTCGCAAAGCCGGAGGAACGCGCGGCGAGAAAGGACGCAGAGGAATGAGGAGACAGACACGGTTTACCGGAATTAGTCCGGCGGTATGGAAGGAATGCTTTGACCGGGACGGCGGTATTTGCCGTCACTGCGGCAAGGGCGGTGTGCTGCAAGCGTGCCATTTTGTCAGCAGAGCACGCGGCGGCATGGGCATTCCGACAAACCTTGTGATGCTGTGCCCGGAGTGTCATCGGGAGATGGACCAGGGCGACGGCAAGGCAATCAAGGAAGAAATGCGCGAATACCTCGAAAGCCTCTATCCCATGTGGAGCGAGGAAAACCAGAAATACACAAAGGAGACAGGACGATGCTGAACAAGATCATCTTACAGGGACGGCTCACCAAGGATTTGGAGCTGAGATACACACAGAGCAACACGGCGGTTACGGGAGGCACGCTGGCGGTGCAGAGAAGCCGCAAGGACGCGGGCGGAAAGTACCCGAGTGACTTCATTGACGTGGTTCTGTGGGGTAAGCTGGCAGAGCGCGCGCATACGTGGTTCCACAAGGGCGACATGTGCATTGTATCCGGCAGACTGGAAAGCCGCGACTGGGAGGACAAGAACGGCAACAAGCGCCGTTCGTGGGAGGTGCAGTGCGAAAGCATTGACTTCTGCGGCGGAAAGAGCGAGGACAAGCCGAAGGAAGAGGAAAGCGACTTCATCATGTCGGACGAGAGCGACCAGGGCGACGTTCCGTTTTAAGGGGTGACAGGGGATGCTGACGAACGGGCATATACAGATTTACCGACAGCTCACAGAATGGGGGTGGTACAAGGATGTACCAACGTGCAAGCTGTGGCTGCATATCCTGCTGAGGGCAAACTACAAGGAAAGCCAGTTCATGGGGAACGAGATTCCCCGAGGCGCGTTTGTGACGAGTTTGCAGGGGATTGCAGACGAGAGCGGGCTAACGGTAAAGCAAGTGCGCACGGCACTCGGAAAGCTCAAGAAAACCGGAGAAATCACGGTGGAAAGCAACCGGCATTATACGGTAGTCACGGTATGCCGGTATGACGAGTATCAGGGCGGCGAGCGGGAGGAAGCGCCTGCAAAGCAGCCGCCGAAACCGGAGATGCCGAAAAAGACGCAGAGACCGAAAGAGCCTGACCTTGCAGAGCGGTTTTCTGAGCCTGCGCTTTCTGCGGTGCGCGACTGGATCACCTACAAGCAGGAACGACGCGAGGCGTACAAGGCGGTCGGCTTGAAGTCTCTGCTGACCGAGATAGAAAACCGAGTAAAGCGCCACGGAGCGGCGGCGGTTGCCGAGGTTATCCGGCTTTCCATGGCGAACAACTGGAAGGGCATTATCTGGGACCGCATCAAGGACGCGCCAAAGCAGGCGGAAGCAAAGGTAGAGCCGGAGGAAACACCGGACTGGGAGATTGCATGGCGAGCGCAGAAGGAAGAAATCAGACGGAAAATGAGGCGAGCGGGTGAATTATAAGTTTACGATCAAGGGCATGCTGCCCGGGCTGAATGAGCTGATCGAGGCAGAGAGACGGCACCGGCAGGAGGGGGCGCGGCTGAAAAAGCAGTGCGAGGCCGTTGTGATGAATGCAGCGCGGCAGATGGGCGGCGCGGAAATTCAGGAGCCGGTGTACATGGTTTATCACTGGTATGAGAAGGACCGGCGGCGGGATAAAGACAATATCTGCGCGTTTGGGCGCAAGGTTATTCAGGATGCGTTGGTGAGAGCGCGGTATCTGTCGAACGACGGATGGAAGAATATCCGAGGGTTTGAAGATCACTTTGAGGTGGATGCGAAGAATCCGAGGATTGTGGTTGAGATTTGGGAGAGGGACGAAACGGATGAAACATCTGGGTGACATCACGAAGATAGACGGACACGCTGTACCATGGGTGGACTGTATTATCGGCGGTTCACCGTGCCAGGATTTGAGCATTGCGGGCAAGCGTGCCGGCCTGGCGGGTGCTCGTTCCGGCCTGTTTATGGAGCAAACACGACTTGTTAAGGAGATGAGAGAAGCAAGTGGAGCAGCTTACCCTCGATTTATGGTCTGGGAAAACGTGCCCGGAGCATTCAGCAGCAACAAAGGGCAGGACTTTGCAGCAGTCCTCGAAGAAACAATCCGCATTGTCGAGCCGGAAGCCCCCGATATTGAAGTGCCTGACAAGGGATGGCCGACATGGGGGGGGTATCGCGACGTGGACGGACGATGGAGCGTTGCTTGGAGAACTCTCGATGCTCAATACTGGGGAGTGCCCCAACGTCGCCGTAGAATCGCGCTTGTCGCAGATTTTAGAGGATGCACCGCTGCCGAAATACTATTTGAGCGCAAAAGCCTGTTTGGGGATTTTGCGGAGAGCGGAACGGAGAGGGAAAGACCTGCCGGAGAAGTTGAAAACGGCGCTGCTTATGCAGTCCGAATCCGAGGCGGATGCGACGGAGGCGGAAAAGGTGCTTTAGTTCAGACGGAGAAAAGCGGAACACTGGGGACTGGTAATGATCAGACGGTGTTTTGTCTGCAAGGCAACGGAATAGACCGCGCAGAAACCGCAGGATGCAATGGCAAGGGGTGGCGAGAAGATCAGAGTTATACGCTGAATACGGTTGACAGACCGGCAGTTGTATATAACGAGGAAACCATTACCAGCAAGACGAATGCCAGCAATCCGCAACTCGGAGACCCTTGTCATACATTGGGAGCCACCGGAGCAGGACGTACAATTTTGGTCAATGACACCTGCTACGACATACAGCACCGCTCCGAGGCGGTACGGATTTATGATGGTACTGCACCTGCTCTGACTGCAAGAATGGGAACCGGAGGCGGGAACGTGCCTATCTGTATCGGCAACGGACAAGGCGATATTGCCAACCACTTAACGCCGGACGTTTGCCAGACACTGAACTGTATGCACGACCCGATGGCGATTATGGAGAGTGCAGCGTGCACGCTCGACGGTAAGGAGCAGACCAGTACGCTGATGGCACGCGATTACAAGGGACCCGGACGATGCGACACACTCGGGCGGTTAGTGAGTACACCGTCTGTCCGCCGACCAACTCCGCTCGAATGCGAACGTCTGCAAGGCTACCCGGACGGTTGGACGGATATCGGCGAATGGGTAGACACAAAAGGCAAACGCCACAAGGAAAGCAGTGACGCTGCACGGTACAAGGCACTCGGAAATTCCATCGCACTCCCGCCCTGGCGATTTGTGCTTTATCGGCTGTGTATGCAGCTCGGTCATGTCGGCACTATGGCAAGCCTGTTTGACGGTATCGGCGGATTTCCGCTTATCTGGGAACAGATTAACGGAAAAGGTTCGTGCCTGTGGGCGAGCGAGATCGAAGAGTTTCCAATCGCGGTCACGAAGCGGAGATTAGGCGAGTAAAACAGAGGAATGGGAGGAACGGAATGAAATCTGTGATGTTAAGCATTCGCCCGAAGTGGTGTGAGAAGATTGTCAGCGGTGAAAAGACCATTGAAGTCAGAAAGACCAAGCCGAAACTGGAAACGCCGTTTAAGTGCTACATCTACTGCACAAATAGCGGCGTTGCAACGGGGATGTGGGGAAAACACGGTAAGGTTGTCGGGGAGTTTACCTGCAACACAGTAACGAATCTTTTTTCAAATAGTCGGTTCTGGCTGAACGAGGATGATGTTTTGCAAACGTGCTTGTCTGCTGCGGAAATACGAAAATATGCAGACGGCGCAAACGGATTGTACGGATGGCACATCTCAGATTTGGTGTGCTATGACAAGCCGAAGGAGCTGAGCGAATTCAAGGGTCTGCGGAAAACGAAATTTGGATATGAGCCTGTTGAAATCAAACGCCCGCCCCAGAGTTGGTGCTATGTGGAGGCATGGGAACAGAAAGAATTGGAGGATGCGTAAATGGGTAGCTATAAGCCGGGTGATATTATCACCATCAAAGGAACGGAATTTGCGGTGCTGGACGTAGAGAAAGGCGCGGCGAACGGCAAAGACAAACTGTTTGTGCTGTTAAAAGAGCCGTTTGGAAGCACGCCATTCAGCACGGACGGCAACGACTATACCGAAAGTAAGCTGCTTGACGAGGTAGGGCGGTGGTATAGCGAATTTGTATCTGGTTTGAACAAGGAACTGATTTTCCAGAGAGAAATCATTCTATTGACCGTGGACGGGCGCGCGAATTATGGGATTGTTTATCGCTTAGCAGCACCGTTGACATTTGATGAGTGGCGCAAGTATTCACGCTATATTCCAGATTGCGAGAAAAGCTATTGGTTGGCAACCGGAGATGGCGCAACGGGGCGCTACGGCGTGGACGCCGCGCTGTTCGTGTTCCCCAATGGCGCTTGGGGCAGCGGCAGCTGCTCGAACGCGTATGCGGTGCGTCCGGCTTTGGTCGTGTCGGAAGAGCTGATTGATACGCCGAAGCTTGATGGCTTGTGCAAGTACAGTACGATGGAGCTGATTCAGGAGCTTGCGGAAAGGGCGAGGAAGAATGAGTGAGTTTTGCAAGGATGAAAGGCACGGAGGCATATGCGTCAAAACGGGTACTTATTGTAATCTTGGCGCTTGTCCTTACGAACAGTTAGAACAATTTGCCCCGGTGGTGCATGGGCGGTGGGGCACGGGACGGTTCAATCTGGAAACGGGAAACTATGAGGAGCAGTGCACCCGCTGCCGGAATTTCTCGAAAGAGTACGACAAGCCTTACTGCCCCAACTGCGGCGCAAAGATGGACGGAGGTGCAGATAATGGCTGAATACATCACGAAAAATGCCGCGATTAACGCGGCAGAAAACGCCCCTATCGAACTGTTCCAGAGCGAGTGGGAAGAAATCGAAGAGGCGATTAACGCTGCGCCTGCCGCCGACGTTGTGCCGGTAGTGCGGTGCAAGGATTGCGCACATCTGTTTTATACGATGTGCGCGGCTTGTGGATTTCTGCCTCGCAATCCCAACGATTTTTGCAGTTACGGTGTAATAAAGGACGGAGGCGAAAGCAATGTATAAACCGTTGGCAGACAGCACCTTACTCCACATGACGAAAAAGGAGTTAATCGAACTGCTACGTACAGCAGAGCACAATGCAGAAGTGTCGCAGGAATGGGTGGCACAACAGGCGGAGAACCTCAAGGATTGGGAGCCGGTGGTGCATTGTCGCGATTGCAAGCATTTTAACCACAAGCGCATGGAATGTGAAAACGAAGCCGTTTCGACTGACCATGAGGGCGGAGCACAATACAGCTTGAATTTTTGGCTGGATGACTTTTGCAGCTACGGCGAGAGAATGGACGGAGGTGCGGATAATGAAACTGATTAACTACGAGGAATATAAGAACAAGTTACTGGAAGTCAGAGATAGCATTCCACTGACTGTTCCTGCCGCAACGTATGAACTTATGCTCGAAAAACCGAATACGCATGGTATGGCGATGCGTGGGGGCATTCGTAAGGCTTTGAAGTGTTTGGAGCAATGCCAAAATGTTTCTGACATTGAGCCAACTTCACAGGAGAGAATCTACAAAGATCTTTTAGATGCTCTGTTTGAAGACGTCAGAAGCCTTGATACCACGCTGGCCGATGTTTGCTGTATGTGCAGTAAAGGGGAATGTGACGACTGCAATTTGCGCACATTTGAAGACGAACTATCAGCGCTCCTCGGACGCGCGGCCGAGAGAAAGAAACGAGTTACGGACTGAAATGTTTAATTTACCGAGGTGATTATTTATGAAACAACGAAATTTTGAAGATACGCTTAATCGCCTGAATGCATATCTTACTACCTTGGACGATGATGCATTTTTCGCAAAACCGGGCACTAGTCTTGAAGAACTAAAGTGTAAATCTAAAGGAGCAGGAGCGAAAAAAATGATTGAGCTTAAATCCTGTCCGTTCTGCGGAAGTGAAAGCGCTATTGCTTATCATATCAACAGTCGCCCTCCTTACAGAGAGGCATATATTCCATATTGCTTAAATGATGAATGTTTCATGAATATGAATGAATTTTGTTTCGCAACGGAAGAAGAAGCTGTCGAAGCATGGAACAGGAGGGCGGACAATGCGTGAAATCACCAAAGCCGACATGGACAAGCCGATTGAACCGAAAATGGCGCGTGACGCTGTTACAGCGGTGCGCGATATAGCTGTGTATTTAACGGTGGGTGAGTGGTGCTTGATTATGGCAGGCGTGAAGAAAGCCGTTGAGAGAATGACACAGGAGGAAAATAATGAGGTTTACGAAAGCACGGAGGCAATGTTGAATGCAAACTGCAACAGTATTGCAACGTGCATGACAGAATGCGAAATCAGAAAGCGTTGCCGTGAAGGTCAAAGTTGCGAAAATTACGCCTATGTGAACCCTGCGGAGGTGGCACAGTATCTCGGATTTGAGGTGCTTGAAGATGATAGCCCTACAATTGCCATGATTATCGCAAAGCACACCGAGAACGACACGCCCACCGTTGCCGAGACAGTCGAGGAAAACAGCGAGGACGTGAAGCGCAAGCTGACCCGTGCGGACATCCTGCACGCGGCGGAGAAGTGCGTATGCGGACAGCGCGAGACGGACTACGGCACGCCGGAGGATAATTTTGAGACGATCGCAGAACTTTGGAAAACATACCTCAGGCGCGCGTGCGTGGATGAGGCGGGCGGTGTGTATATCGACGCGAACGACGTTGCCATGATGATGGCGCTGCTCAAGATTGCACGCATTGCAGCAGGCGGCGGAAAGGCTGACAGTTGGATTGATCTTGCAGGCTATGCGGCGTGTGGGGCGGAATGTGAGGGAGTAACGGAATGACCATATCTGAAATCGCCGCTCAGATGGGCGTTACACCGGAAACGCTGGTGCAGGAGGTTATTGCGCGGGAATCGGTCAAGTTTCAATGGCTTGTAATTTTGGGCGCACTGGCGATAGGTTTATCAATTTTTATCCTCTTGGCTTGTGTCATATGCAACAGCGAAGGGGTACCGGTGTTTGGTTTATACACTGCCTGCGGATTGATTTTTGTCGGTGTGATGTTGCTCACGAACGTGATCGGCTTGATTGCATGGAAAACCGCGCCGGAAACCACGGCGAACCAGTACATTGTTGAACATTATGGAGGTGGACATAGATGAATAAGAAAATCACGGCGGCACTGCTTTGCGGTGCGATGATGTGCAGCTTATCGGCGTGCCGGGAGAGCGAGCGCGTTGCGTACAACATCTCGAAAGAGGCGGACAATTTCAACGTCACGCGTCGTCTGGAGGTCATCAACGCACGCACAGACAAACCGGTGTTCGAGCTGATCGGCAATTTCGCTATCTCGAACAACAGCGAGAACGAGTTGGAAGTGACTGTTGAGACCGGACAGGGTGTCTACAAGAAACACCTTGTTTATCTCAACGAGTGGACGATCTACGTTGTGGAGGACGTCAGCGGAGCTTACGTGGACAAGTTCCACTACGAGGTGAATTTCCTGCCAGAGATGATCGCTCCGGTTACGGTGACATCGCATGACTAATGACGCAGCAAAACAGATACGCAGAGAAAGGAGAATGAAAAATGACGATTGATGAAGCTATCAGGATTGCAGATATAGGGCAGGCTGAACGTGATTTAAAATGGGGAAGTACAAGACTGCGGACCGAATTTTATATGCTTTGCTCTACTGCCCTGCGGCTGGCAAAGTATATGAACGGTGCATCTGGACTTGCAGAGGAAACGGGAAAGATTTGCTCGGAACTGCGCAAGCCATGGAACCCTGATTGCCGGCAGGAGCGCATGCAGCGCGAGTACCGCGAGACGAAGGAACGCTATGAAAAGCTGCACCGGATTGTGACGAAGTACGAGGCGGGCGTTCTCGAGTTTAAGCCGAAGTGCTCCATCGACCTGTTAAAGCAGCAGAAAAAGCATATGGGCGAGTACCTGCACGATCTGGAAGTCGGCGCATTTGTGGAAGGGGTGGAACTGTGAAGAAAATCGAAATAGGCGAGTTGAAAGAGGGATGCGCAGATAACTGCGGCTTGATTGATTTGAACGCGATCCGATTCCCGAATGAGATTGCAAGCGTGCAGTTTTGTGCCGATTTTGAGATTACGGAGCAGGAGGAAAACGATGAACGCAGTGAGTGAAGATGTTGAAAAGCTCGTGGAAAAGAAGCTTATAAGCGCAAACAAGCAGTTTCCGGCTTTCGCCTCGGAGCATGAGGCGTGGGCGGTGATGCACGAGGAGCTCGACGAGTGCCGCGAGGTGTTCGGGCTGCTGACGCGGCAGGACGTGCTGCTGTGGGAGTGCGTGAAGGGCAACCGCGGATACGCGGACGGACTGGTAAAGGAAATGCGCGAGGCGGCGGAAATGCTGGCCTGCGAGGCTATACAGGTGGCGGCGATGACACAGAAGTACCGCGATATGCTCGGAGAGGAGGAGGACGAATGAAGGGAGAAGTGTACAGGATCAGCGCGCGCGAAAGTATGTCAACGGCTGAGGCTATCGAGATCGCGTGCAAGTATGTTTACAGCTACGGTGTGCCAGCAGAGGACGCGGAGACTATGAAGCTGTTTTACGCGATGTGTGAATATGTGCTGCGCGTGCATTACAGGCTCATGCGGTATATCAACCCGAAGATCAAGCCGGAACCGAAGGCACTTGCAGCCGTGAACAGCATGGTGCAGGACGAGGTAAACCGGCTGCTGAAAGGAATTGCGGAAAAGGAAGAGTGCCGCGTCAGCGTGAAGGAAGATAAAGCGGAGCTGCTGACTATGGAGCAGTGGGAGGCGGTGGTAAGGGCGATTAGAAAAGAGCTCGGAGAGGAGGAACAGGATGAATGAGCAGCGATACAGCGAATAGGTCCGGCGTTACTTATTATGGTGATATGCCGTGCCGGAACTGCGCTTACTGGCGGACGCTCGGCAACTACAAAAACTTGAAGCTGTGGGCGTGCCACTACGCATTGGTTAACCGGCATTCAAGGGGATGCGAGCCGGGCGAAAGGTGCACAAAAAGAACAGAAAGCTACCGCGGACGGATAGCTTTCAAACACGACGGAAGCACCGAGGAGATTACAAGCCGATGACAGCGAAAGAATGGCTGATGCGCGGGCGCGCACTGGAAAAGACGATTACAGCCTTGCAGGAGGCGCGGAAACGCGCCTATGCACGGGCAACGGGCGCAACCGCGCCGGTAAGGGATACGCCGGGCGGAAAAGGGAGCACGGGGAACAAGGCAGACCCCTACATCGAATTGGGCGAGAAGATCGCAGAGAAAGAAAACGAGCTTGCGGAGATATACGGCGAGATTGTGCGCGTGCTGGGCGAGATGCGGGACAATGAGCTGCAAACGCTACTGCTTGAACGGTACGTGAACGGCGCAACGTGGGCACAGGCGGCGCGGCGGCTGCATTACAGCGAGGCGCACGTGAAGGGTTACATGCACAGAATGGCGCTGAATGCTGTGGATAAGTTAATACCCCACAATACGCAATAATGTGATACAATAGTATCGTGGAAGAGCTCCAAGGGAGCAAAACCACGGCATTCACGGGTTGATAAATTCCGGTTATGTCCTCCTAATTCTCTCCCCTGCTTCGGCGGGGGACACGCTCCAAAGGCTGCACGAGGCCGGAGGGGCTCACACTTCCTTTCGCCCAAGGCATTCCCTAATGAGGCGGGAAACCGTCTCAGCCTGTCCGCCGCGTCTGCACGAGGGCGCGCCGGGCTCTTTGACTCTCGGGAATACAGTTCAAGGAAACGCGGCAGAGATGCCGCACATGCTCCAAAGCCTGCATGAGGGCGGCGGGGTGACAGAATGCAGTGGCGGCATGTGGCGAATTCTGTATCCGCAGCCTTGCACGGAAACAATATGCAAGGCGATCTGCTCGCAAAGCCTGCATGAGGGCGAGTGAGCACAAAAAAGACAGCCGAACGGCTCATAATCTGACGGCTCGGAAAGACGAGCAAGGGCGCAGCTTACGGAACGGCGCGCCGACACCTATTCTGGCGGCCCGGAAAGACGGGCATCTGTTTGCGAACTTTGCCGGACTGCCCGGCAGGCCTTGCGCAGGGCCAAAGCGTCAGTACACAGCGCAGCAGCACGTGTATCAGGGAGTAATTCTCTGCAACGGGGTAGCGCCCTGCGGTGAAAGTCCGCCGGTTTGCAGGCCGATAACTGCGCGCGAGGGGTTCAAAATTCGAACTTCCTATTTTGTAGCAGTCCCTGAGCGCAAGCCGGGAAACCGTCCGTAAAGCCGGACGCAAGGCGCAGCGATACGCGCACATACCCCGAAAGGGGTATACATGCAGCCAAAAAGTTGATACGCGGTGCGATTCCGTGTGGCTGCACCTCCAATTAGTCATAAGCAAAAGCACCTCCCCGGGATGGCTTCGGGAAGGTGCTTTTGCTTAGATGTTGCTTAGATGTTGCTTAGATGTTGCTTAGATGTTGCTTAGCGGTTATCATAAGCGCATAGAGCCTCGCACAGCTCGCGCGTCGGGCACTGAGAGCAGTCGCACTCCGAAATGATAACGTTTTCGCACAGTGCGCGAGGATCGGCCATAAAAACGGCCTCGGCTGCTCGGTAGTCCTCAGGGGTAATGATGTTATACATGGGTTACGCCTCCAGCCGGTAGGTGATCGCGCCGTTAAGCAGTGCGAAAGTGATGCACTCGTAAAATTCGCCGCGGGTGATTCCCTCTGGCGCGCCGGTGCCCTGCTCGATCAGGTGGGCGACGGTCTCGACATTATGGGCGGTCGGCTCGTGGGAAGATACCCAGTCGAGCATATGTCCGTACTCGTCGCACGTCATGGACGTGCAGAAGTCGTTTTCGATGCATGCCTTGCGGACGCTGTACGCGCTCCAGCTTGCCTTGATGGTCATTTTATATCTTCCTTTCTGCGGGGTTATACCGCCCCACCCGGTGTAGGTGGATCAGTCAATAGCGCAGTAGGTAAGGGCATCATAGCCCATATCAGCAAGCGCCTTGGTCATGGCCTCGGCAGCGGTCTCGCGCTTGTATGCCTGACCGGGAATGCGGAAGCAGATAACCCAGCGCCGATTAAAGCACTTCCACTCAAAGCAGCCGCATCTGGCTTCCTTGCAAGCCTGCTTGACCTTGGCGGACTGCCAGCGCGGGAGCGAGATTGATGGCGCGTCGAAATTACAGGTGCCGCCGTCCTCAACCTGTGCGGCTGCGGCTTTGCCGATCTCGTACACCTTGCGCAGTGGGATACTGGAATGACGATAAGCCGAAGAAAGAAGAAAAGGACAATCACATCGAATTAGAGCAGCTTGAAAGCGAGTGCCTCGATGAGCTGGGGGGCGTAGAAAAGAGTTTCCGTGAGCGCATGGGCGCCGAGAACAAGCGATTCCGTGATATGTGCGATACGGAATACTGGTGCTGCATTTGCTTTACCAGCCGTGCACAGAAAGAGGAATTTTTGGAGTCTCTGGAGTTTGACGGCGATTTGAAGTATATCGAAGGAAAAGAATTCGCGCGAGCAGTGAAAAGACCGGTTAAAACCGAGGATTTGCGGTTTGCGCGTATCGGCAAAGGCTCAAAAGAATACTTGGGCAGGCTCATAGATGAGCAAAAATGACGGAGAGGAGGTGTAAAGCGTGGGTGCTGGTTATGGTAGTGGCAGGCTTGCCAATTTCGGCAGAACCAGAAACCGCCGCCGCAGTGTTGCGGTAGGCCGTCGCGCTGCTGGCGCTCGTGGCGCTCGTTCGCCCTCGACCTAAACACCAAAACTCAAAAGTCCACCGGTTGGGAAATGATTCTCAGCCGGTTTTCTTTCGGGGAAAGAAAGGAGGTAGCACATGGGACGGAAAAAGAAAGTGATTGACCTCAAAGCGGTGCAAGAGCTTGCAAGTGAGGGCAATACACAAGAAGAAATTGCAAAGGCTTTGGACTTTTCACGATCGACGTTCAGTAACCGCGACGATGTAACCGAAGCATACTATAAGGGCGTAGCAGAAATGAAGCTCAGCTTGCGCCATTGGCAGTTTAACGCTGCTCGTGGCGGTAACATCCAGATGCTTATCTGGTTGGGCAAGCAGTACCTCGGACAGCGCGACACAGTAGAGAAAAAAATCGAAAGCGAAGGCGTGAAGGTGATTATCGATGTCTGAGTTAAAACTGTCTCAGGTAATCGGCCCTGCATTTTACCCTGTCGCGCACGATGTATTCGAGCATGGACACACACATTACGATGAGAGCGGCGGCCGTGGCTCGCTGAAATCGTCGTTTGTGTCGATTGTCGTTCCGCTGCTGCTGATAAACAATCCCGGCACTCACGCGCTTGTGTTACGCAAGGTTGCAAACACCATCCGCGATAGTGTATACGCACAGTATGTATGGGCACTTGGTGAGCTGGGTATGGCTGACTACTGGGACGCGAAGGTCTCGCCGATGGAGCTGATATATCGCCCGACCGGACAGAAAATCATGTTTCGCGGCGCTGATGACCCGATGAAGATCAAGTCAATCAAGGTTCCGTTTGGTTATATTGCTGTTACGCATTTCGAGGAGAAAGACCAGTTCGCAGGACGCGCGGAAATCCGAACGATCTTGCAGTCCACAATGCGCGGCGGTGATAAGTATTGGAACTTTGAGAGTTATAACCCTCCGATCAGCCGCGACAACTGGGCGAACAAGGATAGTTTAGAAGAACGCCCTGACCGTCTCTGCCACCGCAGCACGTACCTTGAAGCGCCGCGCGAGTGGTTGGGCGATCAGTTTATTTATGAGGCGGAGCACCTAAAACTGACGAACGAGCGAGCGTATCAGCATGAATACCTCGGCATTCCGGTCGGCACGGGCGGCAACGTCTTTGAAAACATTGAACTGCGAGAAATAACAGATGATGAGGTGGCAACGTTCGATCATATCTATCAAGGCGCTGACTGGGGATGGTTCCCCGACCCGTTCGCTTTTATCCGCGTCCACTACGACAGGGCGCGGGAGACGGTGTATTTTATCGATGAGATATACAAAAACAAGCTGAGTAACGAGGAAAGCGCCGGCATTATCATGGAGCGCGGCTATAATGATACGTTTATCACCTGCGACAGTGCAGAGCCAAAAAGCGTTGCAGACTACCGCGCTATGCGACTGCCTGCCAAAGAGGCCGTGAGGGGTCCCGGCAGTGTCGAGTACGGCATGAAGTGGCTACAGCGCAGGACACTTGTCATCGACCGCAAGCGAACGCCGCACGCCTATGATGAGTTTGTGAACTATGAGTATGAGCGCGACAAGGACGGTGAGATCATCAGCGGCTATCCAGATGAAAAAAACCATCTGATTGACGCCACGAGATACGCCCTTGAGCGCGTTTACAGAAGAATGGGAGTGATTGCTTGACGATCATTGAAAAACTGAAAGAGCTCGGCTATAACACAATCGCCCCCGAGTTTTACGGTAAGGTTGCGGAGTGGCGCAGCTGGTATGTGGGTGATGTGAAGTCATTCCACCATTACAAGGTGCGGAACTGCGGCCGAACCGTGCATTGCAAGCGATATACGCTTGGTATGGCGAAGAAGTTAGCCGAGGACTGGGCGAACCTGCTTATGAACGAAAAGGTGAAGATCACCTTGGAGGGCGAGAAAGAACAGGCGTTCGTCGACCGCATCTTTGAAGAGAACAACTTCGAGGTAAAGGCGAACGAGATGCAGGAAATGAAGTCTGCACTGGGTACGGTCGCATACATTCCGCGTGTTGTCGGTGCAGTGTCGGACGGCGAACAGCCTATTGCAGGCGCAGCAAACGGCATTCAGATTGATTATGTGACTGTAGAGCACATTTTCCCTCTGGCATGGCAGAACGGCGTTATCATGGAATGCGCGTTCGACAGCAGAACCACCGTGAAAGGCGAGGATTACTGCTATCTGCAAATCCACAAGCGAAAAGGAAGCGGCCATTACGACATCGAAAACCGCATTTTCAAAATCACAAATGAAAGTTTGGTTGAAGAAAGCCTTGCGAACGTGCCGGGGTTTGAGAAAATCCCTCCTGTTGTGCATACCGGTTCGAACAAGCGGCAGTTTGTGATTGATCGTTTGAACATCGCGAACAACTTTGACTATTACATTCCGCTCGGCATTCCGGTCTATGCAAACGCGATTGACGTTCTGAAAGGCGTTGATATCGCATATGACAGCTATGTAAACGAGTTTCTGCTCGGCAAAAAGCGCATCATGGTCAAGCCTGCTGCGACGAATTACCTTGACGGCGAGCCGGTATTCGACCCGGACGAGCTCGCATATTATGTGCTGCCGGAGGATACGCAGGATGGCAATATCATTCAGCCGATCGATATGACGCTGAGAACCGGCGAGCACAACCGAGGCATTCAAGATCAGCTGAACCTGCTGTCAACCAAGACAGGTTTCGGCGAGAGCTATTACCACTTCGACGGCGCAAGCGTTGCAACCGCCACGCAGGTAATCAGCGAAAACAGCACCATGTTCCGCACGATCAAGAAGCATGAAATCATCCTTGAGCAGGCACTTGTGGAGCTGTGCCGCATTATTCTGCGACTCGGAAATGATGCAATGAACGCCGGGCTGAACGAGGATGTGGAAATCAGCATTGACTTTGACGACAGCATCATCGAGGACAAGAGCACGGACTTCACGCGAGACATGCAACTGCTTAACGCAGGCATTATGAACGACTGGGAATTCCGCGCTAAGTGGCTCAATGAGGATGACGAGACGGCAAAGAAAATGCTGCCGAAAGCACAGGATATGACAGACGAGGGGGAAGATGAGATTGAATGAAGTATCCAATCACACCGGAATACCTCGACGCAGCGCCCGAACCGATTGCGATTGCAATGCGAGAGCTCGAAAAGGACATCTTGCGCGAGATATGTTCACGCTTTAAGCTGACCGGCGAACTGAACGAAGTCACCATAAACGGCATTCGCGCGTTGCGTGCGCGTGGTCTGGATATGGAGACCATCGAACGAATGATTGCAAAGCACAGCAAAGAGACGCTGCCACAGGTGCAGGAAGCACTTGACCGTGTTGTTGAATACAACCAGAAGTATTACAACGAGCTTGCAAGCAAAGCGAGCATCACAGAGCCGCTTTTCTGGGTAACTGCGGCGGATATTGCACAGATACAGGCACAGACGCTTGACGGATACCGCAACATTACACGCTCTCTCGGTTTTGCACTGCAAACAAACGGAAAGGTTACATTTCAGCCTATTGCAAAGGCGTATCAAGCCGCCCTTGACAAAGCAGAAGTGAAAATGCAGTCCGGCGCGTTTACGTTGCAGCAGTCACTTGAGGATGCAGTTAGAGAGCTCGCAGACAGCGGCATATACACGATTGACTATGCGACAGGGCACAGAGACCATGCAGACGTTGCAGCGCGCAGAGCTATTTTCACGGGGCTAAATCAGCTCACCTCGAAATACACGGAAACGGCTGCGGAAACACTGGAAACTGACCTGTACGAAATCACCGCCCATCGCGGCGCGCGTGATAAAGGCACAGGATGGAAGAACCACAAGGCATGGCAAGGCAAGGTTTACAGCACGAAAGACGGCAGCAAATACCCGAATATTTACAAGGTTTGTGGATTGGGTGCTGTTGACGGTCTGGAGGGCGCTAACTGTAGGCATCATCGGCATCCGTTTTTAGAGGGCGTTTCTGAGCGCGTCTACACAGACGACGAGCTTGCGAACATCGACCCACCGCCTGTGGAGTTCGAGGGGCGCATGTACAGCGCCTATGAAGCAACGCAAATGCAGCGCAAGATAGAACGCACAGTGCGAAAACTGGAGCGCCGCAGAGCCGCGTATAACGCCGCAGGAATGACGGGCAAGGAAGAGCAAACAGGCATCCGCATTCGCCGATTGAAGAAAGAATATCGCGAATTCAGCCGGGCGGCGAGCCTGCCGACGCAGACCAACCGCATGAAAGTAATTGAATAATTGGCATCGTGGAAACACGGTGCTTTTTTATTGCCAAATTGTCCGACAGGACGTTAAACAAGGAGACCACAATGGAAAACAACGCTACCAACACCAACGCGCCGGGCGCGGAAAACAACACTGCTGCACAGCAGGAAAAGACGTTCAGTCAGGCGGACGTAGATAAGATGATCCAGTCTCGCCTTGAGCGTGAACGGAAGAAAATGCCCAGCGAGGAAGAGCTGACCGCATTCCGCACGTGGAAAGACAGCCAGCAGACCGAGCAGGACAGAATGAACAACATCACCAAAGAGCGCGACACCGCAGTAAGCAACCTTTCGGCGGCGAACGCGAAGATCGAACAGCTCGAGCACGAAAGATACGTTTCGTCGAAGGGTTTCACCGGCGACGAAGCGGAGTTTATCGCGTTCAAGGCCGCGAAGATGGTAGATGACAAGACCACCTTTGAACAGGCTGTGGATGCAATCGCGCAGGAACGTCGGCCGCGAACCTCGTTTGATTGGACTGCGCCTGTTGGCGATGGCAACCAGAAAAACGCCCCCAATGCAGCGATGAACGCGCTTATTCGTGGGGCAATCAAGTAAGAAAAGGAGCTTTTAACAATGGCAAATAACGTAATTGACCGCAATTCCCTTTCCGGCCTCATCCCGGAGCCGGTAACTCGTGAAATCCTTCAGGGCGCTGTTGCAGAGTCGGCAGTGCTGCGTATGGCTCGCCGCCTGCCGAACATGACCAGCAAGACCCAGACCATGAACGTTCTGGATATGCTGCCGACCGCTTACTGGGTAAACGGCGAGGTTTCCGGCACTGGCGCGGCTGACTCCGCAGCGTACAAGCAGACGACCAAGATGGCATGGGACAAGAAGAAGATTTACGCCGAGGAAATCGCGGTAATCGTCCCCATCCCGGAGGCAGTTCTGGATGATGCGGATTACGACATCTGGGGTGAAGTTCGTCCGCGTTTGGTCGAGGCGTTCGGCAAGAAGATTGACGCCGCAATCCTGTTCGGCGCTGACAAGCCGACCACGTGGCGTGATGGCGTTGTCCCGTCTGCGATTGCAGCAGGCAACGGCGTTCCGACCTCTACCGACACTTTCGGCGACATCATGGGCGAGAACGGCCTTATCGCAAAGGTTGAACTGGACGGCTACAGCCCGAACGGCGTTGTATCCGCCGTACAGATGCGCGGCAAGCTGCGCGGTCTGGTAGATACCACCGGTCAGCCGATCTTTAAGACTGACATGCAGGGCGCGTCTCGCTACGCTCTGGACGGCATGGATATGTATTTCCCGAACAACGGCGCGTTTGACCCGACGCTCGCAAAGATGATTGTCGGCGACTGGTCGCAGCTCGTTTACGCCATCCGTCAGGACATCACGTTCAAGATCTTCACCGAGGGCGTTATTCAGGATCCGTCTACCAAGGCAATCCAGTACAACCTCATGCAGAACGACATGGTTGCGCTGCGCGCGGTTATGCGCCTCGGCTGGGAGATCGCAAACCCGGTAACTGCATTTAATGCGGACATGGAAAACCCGTTCCCGTTCTCCGTTTACGGCAACGGCGGCACTGTTTCCACTGTAAAGGTAACTCCGGCGACTGCAAGCCTTGCGGCGGGCGGTTCCAAGCTGTTTACTGCGACTGTAACCGGCAACGGCATTGTTTCCGACAGCGTATCGTGGAGTGTTTCCGGCGGCGCAAAGGCTAACACCAAGATCACCGAAGACGGCCTGCTGACCGTTGACAAGGCGGAGACTGCATCGAGCCTCACGGTAACTGCTGAGTCGAAGCAGGACGCAAGCAAGAGCGGCACCGCATCCGTAACCCTTTCGTAAGGAGAAAACGCAAATGGTAGATTATGCATATTACAAGGATACGTACCTCGGCAACCAGATTGCCGAGGATGAGTTTCCGCGCCTTGAAAGCCGCGCTGTAGCATATCTTACCTATCTTACGCGCGGAAGAATTGACGATAGCGAGCCTGCAAAGATGGCGTGCTGTGCGGTCGCGGAGCAGTATCAAGTGATTGATACGCTCCAAACTCGCGCGGCATCTGCCGAGCAGGAGAAACAGAGCGAGAGCGTTGGCTCTTGGTCTGTAAGCTATCGCAGCGGCACGGAGGCAATGCAGGAGGCAAAGGCACAGCTCAAAGCGGCTGCGGAAATGTATCTTGCAAATACCGGAATGCTGTACCGAGGTGGGAGGTGCTGCGGATGCGATTGCCCCACACTGTAACGTTGTTTCAGCCGTCTGGCCGAACTGTTCTGACGGGCGTTTTGCTTGAAAGCACCAGAGGTACGAGCGTAACGAAAACCGCACAGAACAGCGCAGACAGCGTAACGCTGCATATCCCTTTACCGTTTGCGCAGATCATCAGCCCGGAAAAGGACTATTTTGCGCGCGGTGATGTGCCGGATGAGGGCAGCTACCAGAAATGCCGTGAGAAGCACGAGACATACCGGGTGACAAGCATTTCACGCTATGACTACGGTCTGTTGCAGCATTTGGAGGTGGGCGGACGATGATTTATTACTCCATGAAACTGCATTTGCCGAAAAATCTGCTCGATAAGCGCGTAGAAAAGGCGAACACGTGGCTTGTTGAGGAGATCATCAAGGATACCGACCCGTTTGTTCCGGCGCGAACCGGTGTACTGGCGATGAACGTACAGCGGCATGGGCATACCATCGTGTATGCCTCGCCGTATGCACGTTTTCAGTATTATGGCAAGGTGATGATTGACCCGGCAACCGGCAGTACGTTTGCACCCAAGGGCACACGCAAAGCATTGACAGATCGAAACCTCAAATACAGCAAGGGAATGCACAAGAACGCGCGTTCTCACTGGTTCGAAGCAAGCAAGGCGTTGAATGAAACGCGCTGGATGGAAGGAGTGCGCAAGATTTTGACCGATGAGTGAGAAATTGAATACGGTAACAGCTCGTGAACAAGACGGTGTTTCACGGGCTGTTCTTTTATGGCTGAAAGGCTATGCTCCCGAAATCGAGTTTGAATATCTCCCGCCGGAACGGTCAGGCATGATGCTTACCAGTGTACAGAGCGCGTATAAAACTGCACAGTACATTGACGGCGGATATGCTGCACAGTACCCGTTCGGCGTGAAGTATCGCGCCCTGCCGACCGACAGCGAGGAACGTCTCGACATTGAATCCTTGCTGAATGAGCTGGGAGCATGGGCGGAAGAAAACCCGCCTGATCTCGGCGAGGGAATGACCGTCACATCTGTTGAGCGAACGACCCCCGCGGGGCTTATCGCTCGATACGAAGATTTAACCGAGGATTACCAAATCCTCTTAACCATTAACTATGAAGTTGAGGTGTAAAAATGGCAACTGAAAAGATTAAACGTCCTCTGATTGCGCACTTTCTGGATACCAGCGATAAAATGGGCGAATATAGCGCTGCAAAGTTTGCGCGAATCGGCAAGAACGTAACCGAAGCATCTACGGACTACGGTGCACAGACCGAGACCGAGCAGGACATTATTTCTGATTCTGCGACTACTGAGATTACCGGCTATCAGCCGACCATGAGCGTTTCTCAGCAGTGCACCAAAGGCGATGACGTGTTTGAGTTTATCGACAAGAAGCGTCGCGCTCGTGCTACTCTGGCAGATTCTCACGCATGGCTGCTGAACGTGGACATGTGGAATGCTACCAGTGACAGCGACACTGCAACCTACGTTGCAGAAGTGCAGGAAGTATCTGTACAGGTTGATACCTACGGCGGCGCAGGCGGCGAATCTCCGACGCTGGAATATACGCTGAACTATGTAGGCGACCCGATTCCGGGCACTGTTAAGATCACCGGCGGCGCACCGGTATTCACTGCGAATGTATCCGTATAAGGAGGTAACGAGGAATGGATAGTATCCGCGTAAACAGCGGCGTAAAGGTTATTGAAGTCAACGACAAGGGAGAGACGATCTCCCTTCCGCTGTCTGATGATAGCTTTGTCAAAGGCTTTTTCGACCTGCTGAATGAAATCAAAGACAAGGCAACGGCTATTTCTGAGAAGAAAGGCGACGTTCTGGACACTCTGGACGATATCGTAGCGTTTGACAAAGACGTTAGGGACAAAATCGACGCGCTGATTGGCGAAAATACTTGCGCGAAGGTGTTTGGTACGGTTCTTCCGTCCTCCGACCAGTTCCTTGATTTCTTCGCACAGCTTACCCCCATCATTGACAGCCACGTTGAGAAGCGTGCAGCAAACATGAGCAAGTACAGCGCGGAGCGTGTCGGCAGTGTTTAACATGCTGCTCGACCGCCTGCCAAGCTCTTACAAGGGGTATCTGATTCGCACGGATTACAGAATCGGCATTCAGATTTCCCTTGCGCTGGACGACCCGAATTTAAGCGATAATGACCGCGCATGGGTGGCATTATCCTTGCTTTACGGAGCAGGGATGCCACCCATTGACATTGCACTGGAAGGTTTACAGTGGTTTGTTCGCTGTGGCGACGATAGAGAGATTGAACCCGGCGGTAAACGCATGATGTGGTTCGATTTCGATTCTGCACGGTTGTACGCATCGTTCCGACAGACGTTCGGCATTGAGCTGCACAAGGTCAATCTGCACTGGTTTGAGTTTATGGCAATGATGGAAAGCCTTAACGAAGATTCGGCAATGTCTCATGCCCTGCAAATCAGAGGCACGGACACAAGCAAAATGAAGGGAAAACAGAAACAGGAATACGAACGTCTCAAACGTAATTTAACCCCTGCACCCGCACTTTCCGAAGAGGAAAAGGAAGCTATTGACGCTTTCTGGGCGCAGATCAATTAGAAAGGCGGTGAATAAATGGCGGATGGCTCTATCAGAATCGACGCTACTGTAAGCGACGAACAAGCGAAAAAGCAGATTGCACAAATGACGAAAGACATTGAGAAGCAATCAGCCGCCGTAGATAAACAAGCCGCAAAGGTGCAAAAACTTGCTGATCAGTGGAACAAGGTAGCCGCTGGCGGCACGAAGGGCATTAAAATGCAAGCCGACCTTGCAGCAACGGAGAAAGAAGCCGCACGTCTGGCTGCTCGGTTGGATGAAGTAAACGCTGAGATTGAAAAGGCTCAGAGCGATTACAACACCAAACTGAAACAGGCGACAACGGGCGCAATTCCACAGGAGGAATTCTCGGAATCAGCGCAAAAGCTGAATTCTCTTGTTGCTGAATCGGATAAACTGGGTGAAGCTCTGCGAAACGCAGATGATAAAGCGGCACAACTGAAACAACAGCTTTCCGAGATCAAGCAATCGTCCACGATGAGCAGCGCTGGTCAGAATGTACGGCAAAGCCTTGACAATGAGACGACGCAGTTAGAGAACATGAAGACTGGGCTGAAACAGTCCAAATCGGAAATGAACGACTTCGTAAGTCAAACGAATTCCAAAATGGCTAAACTGAAACGAGTTATTGCGAGTTTGGGCGTTGGCTTGAAAAACTCTGTCGGAAGTCTGCAAAATTCGCTCGGCGGCAAATTGGGCGCAACGATTGACAAGCTCAAAGCCAAATTCTCCAATTTCGGACGTTCCAGCCAAAAGTCCATGAAGAAAGCAACGGGCGGCGTGCAGTCGTTCGGTGTGCGTCTGCGTTCTATCGTTGCGGGGGCGTTGTTCTTCAACTTGATTTCCAAAGCGCTTACGGCAATGGCTGACCGTTTGGGCAAGGTTATGCTTGCGAACAAGACGTTTGCAAAGTCGTTCGGGCAGGTGAAAAGCAACCTGCTGACGGCGTTTCAGCCTATCTATGAATCTATCATTCCGTGGCTGAATAAGTTGATGCAGGCTCTTGCGCAGGTAACGGCACAGATGGCGCAGTTTATCGCGTCTGTGTTCGGTACGACTGCACAGCAGGCGCAGGAAAATACAAAGGAACTGAATGGGCAAGCGGATGCACTGGATTCCACGGCATCGTCTGCAAAGAAAGCCGAAAAAGCTCTTGCATCGTTCGATACAGTCCAGAAATTAACCAATAACAGCGATAACACGACCGAACCGAGCGCACCTAAGTTTGATACGGATTATTCCGCAGCAAAAAATCAGACACCGCAATGGCTCACTGACTTTTGGAAAGTATTTCAGGATTCGTGGGCGCAGTACGGACAGCAGACTATTGAAAGCGCAAAGAACGCTCTTTCTGCGCTGAAAGACATGGTTTCCGCTATCGGTCAGTCGTTTATGGCAATCTGGACGAACGGAACCGGACTTGAAACGCTTAACAACATTCAACTGCTGCTGCAAACCATCTTCGATCTGATTACCGCCATTGCAACGGCATTTACCAATGCGTGGAACACGAACAACACGGGCGAACAGATGTTGCAAGCAATTATGAACTTGCTGAACACGATCATTCAGATTATCACATCTATTGGTCAAGCGTTCATTGCGGCATGGAACGATGGTAACGCGGGTCAAATCATGCTGCAGGCTATCATGGCGGCGATTACGAATGTTGTTAGCTTTGTAAATTCCATCGGTCAGGCATTCCTAACGGCATGGAATGATGCTGGTTTGGGCGAAAGCATAATGGGACATATTATTTCCATCGTCACAAATATTGCAAACGCGATTGGCAATATCGCACAGAGATTGCAGGAAGCATGGGAGAAGAACAACAACGGCGTGCAAATTTGGGAAGCCATTCTCGGTATTGTTGATTCTATCCTCGGATTTATTGACCGAATCACGGAAGCTACTGCACAATGGGCGGCACATCTTAACTTTGAGCCGCTTATGGAATCTATCAAGAATATCCTGCAAGCAATCAAGAATCTTGCGGATTCGCTCGGTGATGTACTGGGTGATTTGTACGAAAATGTTGTCCTTCCGATGCTGACGTGGGTAATCCAAACGGGGCTACCGGGTTTGGTTAACTTGCTTGCAAGTGTAATTCAGTTTTTAGCCAAACATAAGGAATTGCTTGTAGTTCTTACGGGTTTGGTTGTTAGCTTTATTGCTGCATTTAAGTTGGTTACGATTATTCAGCAGTTCATCACTATGGCAGCGGCTATCGGAAAGGTTGTTGACGGAATTACTCCACTAACAGCCGCTTTGGCTCTTATAATCATGTTGACTGCTGGAATTATGGGTGCATGGAGCAATCTTACTCCTCTGGAACGTGCAACAACCGTTATTTACGGAATTGTTGCCGCTGTTGCTGCATTGGCTGTTGCACTTGGTGCATTAACCGGCGCAGCGGGTGCTATCGCGGCGGCTGCTGCATTGGCTATCGGCATTGGCATGGTGTATAAGAACATCAACGCTGCAAGCAAACGATCTGCATCGTCCACAAGAGCCTACAGTCTCGGCAATGCCGATCGACCTGTTGCGCTTTCTACGAGCGATATCCCCGTCCTTGCAAATGGTGCAGTTATCAGCCCGAACAGCGAATTTCTCGCGCTGCTGGGCGATCAGAAAAGCGGCGTGAACGTGGAAACCCCACTGTCCACCATGATTGATGCGTTTAACGCGGCACTTGACGCACGCGGCGGCACCGGCAACAGCAGTCAGCCTATTGAGCTGTACATCGACGGCGCGAAGTTTGCACGCATTACCGGCCCGTACAACAGCGGTGAAACGCGGCGGCGCGGTGTGAGCCTTGTAACAGGAGGTGCATAAATGGAACTTACCGTAGACGGCAAGAAGTACAACGTCCTTGTTACAAGCCTTACCCGTAAATTTCAGGTGCTTGACGGCAAGAACGCAGAGCGAACGCTCAGCGGCGCAATGATTCGCGACATTATCGGTACGTTTTACAACTACGAGATTACGATTCTTCCCGCAGTTGGCAAGTACGGCGACTACGATGCGCTGTACGAGGTTCTGAGTGCACCGCAGGACAGTCACAGAATTGTTGTTCCGTATGCACAGAGCACGCTTACGTTTAACGCATATGTTACTGCTGGACAAGACAATCTCGTTCGCAAGAAACCCGGAGAAGCATACTGGACGGGGCTTTCCGTTCAGTTTATCGCAATGGCACCGCAAAGGACGTGACACATGGGAACAAATAAAATTCTTTATCTGGATAAGGTGTTCACGGCAACAGATGTAAAGTCGGGGAATATGTATCAAGCACGTTCCCCGATTGCTGCATCACAGGAAATTGATACTTTTAGTTTCGATGTATACAGTGAAAACACCACATTAACCGAATTTATCCGCAACACGCCATTGACGTATTTCCATAATGATGAACAAATGGGAATCTACTATGTGCAGAAAATCAGTCGAAAGTCCATCAACACCTATCATTTCGCCTGTACTTCGACCGTTGGCCTGCTGGATGAAACCTACCACGACGGCGGTATCTATACCGGCGAAACCGTGCGCGAAGTTTGTACGGACATTTGCTCACCGCTGACCTGCTATGTTAAGTCCAACATTGCCAACATCAAACTTTACGGTTGGCTGCCTATTGCAACTCGGCGCGAAAACCTTGCGCAAGTGCTGTTTGCTGTCGGCGCAACGCTGAAAGTAGACTACAATGGTGCAATCCGTATCGAGGGCTTGTGGGACGGACAGTCGAGCGAAATCACCGCAAGCGAAATGTACGCGGGCGGCTCGGTGGAGTATGCAACGCCTGTTACTGAGGTAATCGTAACCGAACACGCCTATTCGCAGAGCGCAACGGAAACGACAGAGCTTTTCAAGGGCACAACGTCGGCAGGCGACAAAATCACCTTCGACGAACCGTGCTATGACCTCGCGGCATCTGGCTTTTCCATTCTTGCAAGCGGTGCAAATTGGGCAACGGTTTCGGCAGGTTCGGGCGCGCTGACGGGCAAGAAGTACACGCACGTTACCCGGCAGGTAATGCAGCAGATTAAACCGAAAACACGCGAACTCGTTACGCAGTCCGACAATACGGTTAAGGTAGAGAGCGCAACGCTCGTGTCTCTCGTAAACGCAACGGCAGTTGCAGAACGCCTTGCCGAGTATTACAGCCACAACGAACGTATCAATTACAAAATCGCGGTTAAACGTGAAACCCCCGGTGATGTAGTGAAGATTGCGCATCCTTACGGCGGTACAGTCTCCGGCTGCATTGAAAGTGCGGATATTACGGTATCCGGCAAACTTGCGGCAGAGGAAAGCGTGCTGATTGATTATTTCCCGCCGGACATTGGCGTGCAGGAATATTACGACACGGTCGAAGTTCTGACCAAAGATGGAACGTGGACTGTGCCGGAGAATGTGACGAGTATTCGTGTAGTGCTGATTGGGGGAGGGTCTGGCGGTTCGAGCGGATGCAAGGGCAGCGACGCAGGTAAAAGCGGCTTAACTGTCAATCCGGCAGGCGCAAAGGGTGGCGCAGCAGGCGCAGGCGGCACAGGAGGTAAGATTTACAGCGCCGAAATGAATGTTACTCCCGGCGCGAGTTTTGCAGTGCAAATCGGCATAGGCGGCGCAGGTGGTGTGTATTCAGCAGACGGAAGTGTGGCTGGCGCATCTGGCGTACAAACAAAGTTCGGATCTTTATCTTCTGACAATGGTTCATCGTCCAACATCGGCTTTGTAGACCCCGTAAACGGTCAGACTTATGCGCAAACGGGAGATAGCGGTGTTAAGGGCGCTGACGGCGGCGACGGTGGTACGTATCCGCCATTCAAATATGGTCAGGACGGAGAAAGCATTTTAAGCTATGAGGGCGGCAAGGGAGCATTTAGCCAGGGCGCTACAAGCAGCACAAAAGTTCATGGCTTTTCTGGCGGTGGCGGTGGCGGCGGTGCTGCCATGGGAGAAAACGGCGCAGACGGTCAAGAAGGCCACATTAGATGGACGCGCTTCGAAACAAGCAGTTACAGCGGTTACGGTTGGTTAGCGTACAATGGAGACGGCGGTAATGGCGGTAACGCAACCATAATACCAAGCGTTCCGAGCACTTACGGCAATGGCGGAACCGGCGGCCATGGCGGTGGCGGTGGCGGCGGTGCAGGCGCCACCGAAGCAGCTTCTACTTGGGAACACCAAGGTGGAGACGGCGGCAACGGCTCCAACGGTGGCGACGGTGCACCCGGCTGCGTGCTCATCTATTACCGCGTATACCGTGCAAGCTCTTCCGGACGGTTTATCACTCGTGACGGCAAAGGCTTTAATGAGAAATTCACAAGAAAGGTTGTGGTTTAATGCCTGATACTTATATATCACAGTTTAGCGGCGAAGAAATTGACTCTGCGCTGAGAGCTGCACAGATTATCTCTGGCGCAGATACGCCTGCCGCGCTGCGAGAAAAGCTCGAAATTCGAGGCGATACCATTCCGGTCAGCGCGACAGACCCCACACCCATTTCCGAAGCACTGACGGCATCCGGCGGCGGTGTCAACCCCAATTTGTTGGACAACGGGTTCTTCGGCAACCCGGTGAACCAGAGAGGGAAGACGGAGTATACGGGGATCGGATATACGATTGATAGGTGGCGCAGTTGGACTGACGTGTTTACTTTTGACGTAGCTGACAAAGGCATCAAAATATCCGAAACAATATATCAGTATTCTGAATCTACGTTTTATCGCGATTTATGGGGTAAGCATATTACCATATCGATACTGTTTGCAGACGGAACACTTTTCAGCCAAAGTTTTGTTTTGAACCGCAATGAATGGTTTACGCTCAACGTCAATTCTCACGGAATTAGTAGTGTCTCTTTAGGTATAAATAACACTGATTTTACCAATCTGAATAATAATTTCTTCCGAATTATAGCGTCTGTTCCAGGTACGCTTTCTGATACCATCCTCGCCGCCAAGCTCGAACTTGGCGACACCCAGACCCTTGCACACAAGGAAAACGGCGTTTGGATACTAAATGAAATCCCGGATTTCGGGGAGCAGCTGAGGAGGTGCCAAAGGTATGCACGTGCATATAAATGCCTGTTAGGTCAAACCTTTCTTCCCCTCGGCGCTTACCGTTCCGACAGGAAAGCGGTTTCTTTTACTCTGCCGACTTCTTCTTTCCGCGCAGTTCCGACGGTATCGACGCTTAACGATATTTTTCAGCTTTTCGACGGTGCAAACGTATATGGAATTACAAGTCTTGCTGTTACTGATTATTCAGATGGGCTTGTGACTATTTATGCTTATACCTCGCAGCCTTTTGAGGACGGAAAGGTTCTGTGGTTGTTCAGCAACAAGGGAACGCTACTTCTTTCCGCCGACCTATAAGGAGGTGACATACCATGCAAACACCAAAATCTCGCGTTTACGCTTTAGTAGACGCACAAGGACGCATTATCCGCCTTGAGGGCGAGTACACACTGCCTGCTGATTTGACAGGGTGGGTGAAGATTGATGAGGGGTACGGGGACGCATTTAACCTTGCGCAAACCCATTATCTCCCAAAGCCGCTTTACGACGGCGCGGTTCCGCGCTATAAGCTCGTAGACGGCGTTCTGGTCGAGCGCACTGCCGAGGAAATCGAGGCGGATAAGGCGAAACTGCCGAAGCCGGTTATCCCGAAGACCAACGCAGAACTGGAGCAGGAAAATAAGCTGCTGAAAGCACAACTTAACGCCGCGACCGAACGCAGTGATTTTATCGAGGACTGCATTGCGGAGATGGCGATGCAGGTTTACGCAGAATAATGAACATTTTTAGACGTTTAGAAAGGTTGGTAATTATGATGGCTATGTTTTTTGCACAGAGGGTTATCCTCGGCAAGACGGAGTTCGATGCGGTGCCCAAGGCACTCAAAAAGCAGGTGGCCGAAATCTTGATTGATTCCGGTCTGCCCGAGCTTGTACCGTCCGAGTTCGGCGGCACCAAGGAGGCGTAACGTGAAGGGCGCAGAAAACACCGCTGCACCGAACATGATCGTCGATGAGTTTTTTCCGAGGCAAATCAGACAGCGTGAGGACTTTGCAGAAATCCGCGAGGGGGTGCGCAAATACAGGATTACGGAGCTGTATCTCACGCAGAAGTACAACAGAAAGCAGGTGGGGTATGCCCGCTGAGGTTATTACGGCGGCGCTGTCGCTGGTCGGTACTTTGGTGGGAACGCTGGGCGGCATTGCGCTGAGCAGCAATCTTTCCAACTACCGCATTGAGCAATTAGAAAAGAAAGTCGAGAAGCACAATAACCTTGTTGAAAAAACGTACAAGTTGCAACAGGATGTTACTGTGCTTGACGAGCGAATCCGTGTTGCGAATCATCGCATCGAGGACTTGGAAAAGGAGCATATTTATGAACATGAACATCAAAGTACGAGTGCGTAATCCTTGGTTCTGGGTGGGCGTTGTGTCAGTGGCTATCACCGCTATCGGTGTTGACCCGCAGACGTTTACGAGCTGGGCGGCTGTGTGGGAGGGCATCAAGGCGGTGCTCTCTAACCCTGTGCAGCTTGTTACCATGTGCCTTGCGGTGCTGAGCGTTTTCATTGACCCGACGACGGCCGGCGTAGGTGACAGCGAAAAGGCGCTGACCTATGATGCACCGAGGAAGGACAGCCATGAAGATTGATTTTATCCCCTGTGACCCGAGTAATTACCGCTCGGGTCGCGGCGGAAACGGCATTCGCTATATCGTCATGCACTACACGGCGAACAACGGCGACACGGCGGCGAACAACGGACGGTACTTTCAGAACGACAATCTGAGCGCAAGTGCGCACTACTTTGTCGACGAGAAAAGCATTGTGCAGTCTGTCCGCGATGACGACACGGCGTGGCACTGCGGCGGTGCGCTCGAGAGCAGCCATCATCCGCTGCACGGCATCTGCATGAACCGCAACAGTATCGGCGTGGAAATGTGCTCGGACATCGTGGGCGGAAGGTACACCATCACGGCGGCAACGGTTGACAGGGCGGTTGAGCTCGTAAAGTATCTCATGGGGCGGTACAATGTGCCTGCTGACCGTGTTGTACGACACTACGACGTGACCGGCAAGGACTGCCCGGAACCGTGGGTGAGGGACGAGAGCAAATTCACGGCATTCAAGAAACGACTTACTGAAAGGGTGGAAGATATGACGGAAGCACAGACCCGCGCGATTGCAAAGCAGGAGATCAGGAGCGCGGCGGAGAAGGTTTACAACAGGCCGAAGGAGTGCCCGCAGTGGGCACAGGAGACCGTGCAGAAGCTCGTAAACAAAGGCTTTTTGCAGGGCGACGAGAACGGCAACCTTGCACTGACCGAAAGCCTGATGCGCATTCTGGTGATTAACGACAGGGCACACCTGTACGGCTAAGTATTAAGTAAGTTGCGACCGTTTACAACGGCTGCAAAAGATAGTATAATCCTATCAGGATTGAAAAAACGCATTGTTCCTGCGCTCCCCGAAGCCTTATGAACCTACATAGGGTATAGACGTAGAGGACGTGGGACGGTGTGTTTTATCGGGTGCGAAGCGCGAAAGTGTGTCGCACCCGATTTTTATACAAGGGGAAAGATATGCGGTGACACCATAACGAGGGGATACCGCATGAAATTAACGGAATTTACAAGGCCGGAGGTGGAATACTTCCGGCGTGAGTGCAATTTTACAGACGAGGAACGCGCCGTATTCGATCTACGAGTTACGGCGCGTTCTGTTATTCAGATTGCGGACACGCTGCATATGAGCGAGGCAACGGTTTACCGGCGCCTGCGGAACATCAAACGGAAAATACTGAAAGTTTTGTGACAGGTTTTCGCGCTCTCGATGCGCTATAATAGACGCATAGAGAGGGGCGATAAAGCATGAGCTACGAACAAAGACTGGAACGTATCGGTTACGACAAGCAGTGTGCGCGGCGCATTGCTGAGGACTACCGCGAGGCGGGGAACACAAAGTATCTCGACGAGTACCTTGCCTACAAGGAGCGCTCCCTTCACGAAACGGAGGTGCACGGATAATGGCTTACGGTTATCCACAGTATCCACAGCAGTATCCACAACAGAATGTGCAGATGCCACAGTGCCCACAACATATTGTGCGTCCGGTGGCAAGCGTCGAGGAGGCAAGAGCGGTTCAGACCGATTTTTCAGGTGCTTTAACCATCATGCCGGACACAGCGCACGGATACATCTACACAAAGCAGCTCAACCTTCAAACCGGCTGCGCGGATTTCGCGGCATACAGCCGGGTGCAGATGCAGGAAACAAATAAACCCTCGGAAACGGATTTGTCAAAGTTCGTTCCGAGAAGCGAGTTTGACGAGCTGAAAGCACGGTTCAACACCTTGTGCGACAAGCTAGGAGGTAGTGAGGCATGATGAATAACCCGATGATGCAGGTTTTACAGCTGATGCGGAACGGCGGAAACCCTATGACGATGCTGAATCAGATGACAGGGAATAATCCGATGGTCGGTCAGCTGATGCAGAGTATGCAGGGGAAAAGTCCGGACGCGCTGCGGCAGATGGCGATGAACATTGCAAAGGAGCGAGGAATTGACCTCGATCAGTTTGCGCAGCAGTTCGGCATGAAGATCAAGTAAATACCTTCTTTTCAGTTTGGACGGGTCTTGACGAAAAACCGACGTGAATTTGTCATGTTCGGAGTTCGCGCGGCTCCGTTCAAAATAAACTGAAAAGGAGATTTTCAAATGGATAACGATTTTGCAACCGGGTACGCTCTTGGTTCTGATAACAACGGCGGCGGCAATGACGGCATGTGGGGCGGTAACGGCTCGTGGATTTTCGCGTTCCTGATTATCGCGCTCATCTTCGGCGGTAACGGCTGGGGCAACTGGGGCAACGGCGGCGGCAACGGCGCAGGCTATCAGGGCGCAGTAACTCGTTCTGACCTGTGCAGCGAGTTCAACTTCAACAACCTGTCCCGTTCCGTTCTCGGCATTCAGGACGGCCTGTGCAACGGCTTTTACAGCATGAACAACGGTATGCTGACCGGCTTCAACACGCTTGGCAGCGCGGTTTCTAACGGCTTCCACGGCGTAGACAATTCGGTATGCCAGCTCGGCTATCAGAATGCCCAGCTTATTAACGGCGTAAACACCAACATGAACAACGGCTTTAACGGCGTTACTGCGGGCCTGACCGCACTCGGTACGCAGATGGCTTCCTGCTGCTGCGATACGCAGCGCCAGATCGAGCGCGGCTTCTGCGACACCAACTACAATGCCGCCACCAACGCACGCGACATCATCCAGACGGCGCACAACGACACCGACCGCATTATCGCACGCCTCGACCAGATGGAGAACACCCGTCAGGCGGAGAAGATCGCGGCGCTTCAGAACGAAAACCAGACCTTGAAGTTCGCGGCTTCGCAGGAGGCACAGAACAATTACCTTGTAAACGCTCTGCGTCCGGCTCCGGTACCGGCGTTCCCGGTTCCGGCACCTTACCAGTTTTCCGGCTGCGGCTGCAACACTTGCGGCTGCTGAGATACGATATTCAGGAGGGGGAGCAATCCCCCTGCCTTTGACAGGAGGGAATAGTTATGGCTTGCAAGCCTGTACAAAAACTGTGTCCGAACCTGCGTATCTCACAGGCGGTCACTTACACAAGCGGCGTACTGACGGTAAATATTCCGGCGGGAGATTACCAGAACGGCTGCGTATACGGTATCGTCATCGCGCAGAACATCCCGAGTACGACGATCATCGGCGCGCCGGTGGTCATCACGATCGGCGACGGCACGGTAACGTATCCGCTCTTAAAATGCAACGGCGCGGCGGCTACCGTGTTTAATCTGGACACCCGTCACAAATACCTGTGTCGCGTTGTCACTTCGGCAACCGGCGGCAGTTTCCGAATGCTCGGAAATTCCTGCTGCTCGCACTCTGACGCGCTGCGCTCGATTAACGGAACGGCGGTGACAGTATGAGAAGGGGAACAATGATGCTGCTGATGCAGCGAGGCCGCAAAGAGAATGCATCCCCGGAAGAGTGGAGAATTCGCAAGATGTATCCCGAAGATCGTCACCATTACGGCGTGCGGTATCATTACGGCAACATGGAGCCGCATGATTACTATGACGAGCGCATTCACGGCGGCGAACCGGAAATGCGTAGTTACCGCCGCTATTCTGACGGACGCTTTGCGCCCAAGAACAGTGTCGCATGGCCGAGGTATGACGAGTACCCCGATTACGAGGATGAGATGCGCCCTATTGGCTTTCGCGATGATGACGCTTATATGGGTGATACCTCGTTCGTAGGGGACAAGACGCGCGGCTCTGAGCGCTCTATGGGGTATGCAGCAAGCGCCAACGCAGGCCGCATGACTAAGAGCATGGCAGAAGAGTGGCTGCACAGCATGCAGAACGCTGATGGCACGACCGGTCCGCATTGGACTTTCGAACAGTGCAAGCAGGTAATGCAGCAGCGCGGCCTTGACTGTGACCCAGTTGAATTCTGGGTTGCAATGAATGCCGAATACTCTGATCGTTGCGCCGTAAACGAAAAGCACGGTATGCGCAGCATTGATTTTTATGCAGACTCAGCCTGCGCTTTTTGGCTGAACGACAAGGACGCAGTAAAGGATAAGGAAGCGGCATATTACAAATATGTCGTGAAGCATTGACGAAAAGAGGGGGCTTCCGCCCTCTCTTTTTTGCTTGTGCAGGTGACACAGTAGGTGACACACCCTACACCCGCAAAAAACCGTAAAAACCGGTATTCGCTTGATATGAACGAAAAATGCGAAATTAACTTTTCCAACAAAATAGTTATGCGGAAACAGAAAAAACGCCGCAAAACTCAAAGTTTTAACGGCGTTAATTTGGTGATCCAGCGGGGATTCGAACCCCGGACACCCTGCCTTTTAAGCAGGGTGTCTAAGGTGATCGTGCGCAGAGACAGAAATGACCGGGCTGCTGATGTGAATTCATTGAAAAGTCAATAATGACGAGAATGGGGATTTTCTCTACAATAAAACAAAAGGCAGTACTGCATTGCACACGCGCGGTACTGCCTCAAACTTTTTATGGAGGAATTTCAAATGGAAAATCAAATCTACGGCTACATTCGCGTGTCCTCACGTGACCAGAATGAGGACAGGCAGGTGATCGCGATGCGGGAATTCGGCATCGCGGAGAAAAATCTGGTCATCGACAAGCAGTCCGGAAAGGACTTTGCAAGGCCGGGCTATCGCAGACTGCTGAGAAAATTAAAGCCGAACGACACTCTCGTGATTAAGAGCATCGACCGGCTGGGTCGCAATTATGATGAGGTGTTGGAGCAGTGGCGGGTGTTGACGAAGGAGAAGCAGGTGGACATCGTGGTGCTTGACATGCCGCTTTTGGATACGCGGAAGGGACGCGATTTGATCGGAACACTCATTTCGGACATTGTTTTGCAGCTGCTGTCCTATGTC
>ERZ772900.331-NODE-331-length-50209-cov-11.696515_pt1 | contig 50209 bp, 41 predicted proteins | sample MGYA00512124_ERZ772900 | MGnify/ENA primary metagenome ERZ772900 (study PRJEB29015, sample SAMEA2737716) | human gut metagenome | biome: human gut; feature: human-associated habitat; material: faeces | place: China | collected 2012 ... | reverse complement strand
TCTTTTGTTGGCAAGGTGGACTTGCCCGAATAACCGCCCGACCTATCCGACACAAGAGCTAAGTGCCGGATAGGAACGGCAAAATTTTTTGCACTTCTATTACTTCTTTATCACACATCAGCAAAGTCTCAGGGCATCAAGCAGCTCATGGCTGGCGGCGGTGTGGTGCTGATCGGCACGACCCTCATCCCCCTGCTCTCCGGTTTGTTCGGCTAATCCACGGCAAGCCCAGCTTAACCGAAGGGTGGTGAAATATTGGGCAGCATTTTAGAAAAGATCGAACAAGCTCTCAAGGATATGCTGATCGGATGGATCGAGAGCAACCTGACCAATATGTTCACCGATGTCAACGAGAAGGTAGGAACGATTGCCGCCGAAGTTGGGCAAACACCGTCCGGCTGGAACGGCGGCGTGTACCAGATGATCCGGGGACTATCCGAAAACGTGATAGTCCCCATCGCTGGTATCATCATCACCTTCGTTTTGTGCTACGAGCTGATTTCCATGATCACCGAGAAAAACAACCTTCACGACATGGACACTTGGATGTTCTTCAAGTGGTTTTTCAAGGCGGCTGTGGCGATCTACCTCGTGACGCATACGTTTGACATCGTGATGGCAGTATTCGACATCGGGCAGAACGTGGTTTCCGGTGCAGCCGGAGTAATCCACGGCAGCACGAGCATTGACATTGACGCGACGATTGCGCAGATGCGTACCGGCATGGAGAACATGGGCGTCGGAGAACTGCTCGGACTGTCGATAGAAACGCTCCTGATCAGCCTGTGCCTTAAAATCATGGCGATCCTCATTACGGTCATTCTCTACGGGCGCATGATTGAGATTTACTGCACCGTGAGCATTGCGCCTATTCCCATCGCAACCATGAGCAACCGCGAATGGGGCAGCATCGGCACGAACTATCTCAAAGGCTTGTTCGCTCTGGCATTTCAGGGCTTTCTCATCATGGTCTGCGTCGGCATCTATGCAGTGCTGATCAACGGCATGATTATCGCAGACAACATTCATTCGGCTCTGTTCTCTGTGGCAGCGTACACGGTCATTCTGTGCTTCTCGCTGTTCAAGACCGGAAGCCTCGCAAAATCCATTTTCCATGCGCACTAAGGAGGTCGGCAGCATGAAGAAGTACAGCATCATCTACGCCGATCCACCTTGGGCGTATCGGACTTACTCCAAGAAGGGACAGGGACGGTCGGCAGAAAGCCACTACCCGACAATGTGCATTGAAGACATCAAGGCACTTCCGGTCGGTGAGCTTGCCGCGAAGGACTGCGCTCTGTTTCTCTGGATCACGTTCCCGTGCCTCTGTGAAGCACTCGAAGTGCTGACGGCATGGGGCTTTTCTTATAAGACCGTGGCTTTTGTATGGGTGAAGCAAAACCGAAGGAACGACGATCTCTTTACCGGCATGGGCTACTGGACAAGGGCGAATGCCGAAATCTGCATCCTTGCAACAAAGGGACATCCGAAGCGAGTTGACGCCGGTGTGCGTCAGGTCATCCTCAGCCACATCGAAGAGCATTCCAAAAAGCCGGATGAAGCGCGGGAGCGCATTGTTCGGCTCATGGGAGACCTTCCCCGCGTGGAGCTTTTTGCCCGTCAGTCCCCCGAAGGCTGGGACGTTTGGGGCAACGAGGTCGAATGCACGGCTCATCTTCCTATGGAGGAAACACCATGCTGCGGCTAAGACCCATCTCTCTTCGAGACGCCAACGAGTATGTCCGGCAGCATCACCGGCATCATAAGCCGGTTGTCGGTCACAAGTTTTCCATCGGCTGTGAAGCAGACGGTGAGCTGGTCGGCGTAATCATCGCTGGGCGTCCCGTCAGCCGGTATCTGGATGACGGCTTCACATTGGAGGTTACAAGGCTATGCACCAACGGGGCGAAGAACGCTTGCAGCTTTCTCTACGGCGCGGCGGCAAGAGCTGCTGCGGCTATGGGCTATAAGCGCATCATCACCTACACGCTGGAAAGCGAAAACGGTGCAAGCCTTCGGGCTTCCGGCTGGATTTGTCAAGGCAAAGCGGGTGGGCTTCGCTGGACAGGCAAGCGTCAGCCGAAGGAGGATCAATATCCCGCACAAATGAAGCTGCGCTACGAAAAGCAGCTTAGAAAGGAGGAAACAGTCAATGGCATTTGTTCCGGTCCCGAAGGATCTTAACCGCGTCAAAACGAAGGTCATGTTCAACCTGACCAAGCGGCAGCTCATTTGTTTTTCCATCGCTGCGGCAGTCGGCGTCCCGATCTTCTTTCTGGTGAAGGCGCATCTCGACTTGTCTACGGCGGCAATGCTGATGGTGGTGATCATGCTCCCGTTCATCTTCTTCGCGCTTTACGAGAAGGACGGTCAGCCCGCCGAAAAGTATCTGTACCACATCGTACAGTCCATGTTCATCCGGGACAAGGTGCGTCCCTATCGCACAAACAATCTCTACGCTGAAATTCAGCAGAAAATCAAAGAACAGGAGGAATTGCAGCTTGAACAACAGCACAGCAAAGGCAAAGCCTAAGATGACCGTCAAAAACGGCGTCGTTTACGGCGATGCCCTTTCCGCTCAGGAAAAGAAGCGGATCGTCATGCAGAAGAAAAAGGACAGAAAGGCAAAGAAAGTCCGCAAGTCCGCCCAGCAGACCATTCCCTATGTGGAAATGTGCCGCGACGGTATCTGCAAGGTGAACAGCCGCCTCTACACGAAGTCCATCGCCTTTGAGGACATCAACTACCAGCTTGCGCAGAACGAGGACAAAACTGCCATCTTTGAGAACTGGTGCGACTTTCTGAACTACTTCGACAGCTCGATCTTCGTCCAGCTCTCCTTCATCAATCAGAAGGCAAGCCTCAATGAGTTCCGCAAGCGCATCAACATTCCGGCACAGGAGGACGCCTTCAACGACATCCGCTCCGAGTATTCCGGAATGCTGCAAAGCCAGCTCACCAAGGGCAACAACGGGCTGATCAAGAAGAAGTACATCACCTTTGGCATCGAGGCGGACTCCCTCCGCACGGCAAAGCCGAAGCTCGAACGCATTGAAACCGACATTCTCAACAACTTCAAAACCCTCGGTGTGAGAACCGAGCCGCTGTCCGGCTACGAGCGGCTGAAAGTGCTTCATGACGTGTTCAACATGGACACCAATGAGCCGTTCCGCTTTTCCTTTGACATGGTAGCCCGGACGGGACTCAGCACGAAGGACTTCATCGCGCCCACTTCCTTTGACTTCCGTGAAGGCAAGTGCTTCAAGATGGGCAAAACCATCGGTGCGGTGAGCTTCCTGCAAATCCTCGCGCCGGAACTCAATGACCGTATGCTTGCCGATTTCCTTGAGATGGACAGCAACATTACGGTCAATTTTCATATCCGGACGATTGACCAGGCGAAAGCAATCAAGAGCATCAAGTCGAAGATCACCGACCTCGACAAGATGAAGATTGAAGAGCAGAAAAAGGCAGTCCGCTCCGGCTACGATATGGACATCATCCCGTCCGACCTCGCTACCTTCGGCGGTGAGGCAAAGCGTCTGTTGCAGGATCTCCAGACCCGCAATGAGAGACTGTTCCTTGTGACTATCCTCATCATGAATACAGCAACCAATCGCCAGAAGCTCGAAAATGCGGTATTCCAGACCGCCGCGATTGCCCAAAAGTATAACTGTGCGCTCAAGCGTCTCGACTTCCAGCAGGAGGAAGGGCTGATGTCCTCTCTGCCTATCGGCGTCAATCAGGTGGAAATTGAACGCGGACTGACCACTTCCAGCACGGCGGTTTTCGTGCCGTTTACCACGCAGGAGCTTTTTCAGGGCGGCGAGGCTCTGTATTATGGGCTGAATGCGCTGTCCAACAACATGATCATGGTGGACCGCAAGCAGCTCAAAAACCCCAACGGGCTGATCTTGGGTACGCCCGGTTCCGGTAAGTCCTTCTCCGCCAAGCGTGAAATGACGAACGCCTTCCTCATCACGGAGGATGACATCATCGTCTGCGACCCCGAAGCCGAGTATTTTCCCCTCGTGCAGAAGCTCGGCGGTCAGGTCATCCGCATTTCGCCGGTCAGCACGGATTACATCAATCCGCTGGACATCAACACGAACTACTCCGAAGAGGAAAACCCGCTGACGCTGAAATCCGACTTCATTCTCTCCATGTGCGAGCTGATTGTCGGCGGCAAGGACGGCTTGCAGCCGGTTGAGAAGACCATCATTGACCGCAGTGTTCGCATGGTCTATCAGGAGTTTCTTGCAGACCCCAAGCCGGAGAAAATGCCGATCCTCGAAGACCTCTACAACATCCTGAGAAATCAGAAGGAGCCGGAGGCACAGCGCATCGCAACTGCCCTTGAGATTTATGTTCACGGCTCTCTGAACGTCTTCAATCACAGAACGAATGTGGACGTCAACAACCGCTTCGTCTGCTACGACATCCGCGAACTCGGCAAGCAGCTCAAGAAGCTCGGTATGCTGATTGTGCAGGATCAGGTGTGGAACAGAGTCACCATCAACCGCGCCCAGCGCAAGGCAACGCGCTACTACATGGACGAGTTCCACCTTTTGCTGAAAGAGGAACAGACCGCCGCGTACAGCGTGGAAATCTGGAAGCGTTTCAGAAAATGGGGCGGCATCCCGACCGGAATCACGCAGAACGTCAAGGATCTTCTTGCCTCCCGCGAGGTGGAGAACATTTTTGAAAACTCGGATTTTGTCTACCTTCTGAATCAGGCATCCGGCGACCGGCAGATTCTCTCAAAGGCGCTGAACATCTCGCCCAGCCAGCAGAACTACATCACCAATTCCAATGCCGGTGAGGGGCTGATCTTCTACGGCTCGACCATCGTTCCCTTCAAGGACGATTTCCCGAAGGACACCCAGCTTTACCGCATCATGACCACCCGCTTAGAAGAAACCGTACAGAACTAAGGAGGATTTTGAATATGAACAACAAGATGATTACCATTCCCTATGCGGACGCTATCGAATACGGAGAGAACACCTCCGCGCTGTTTAAGGCTCTGTGGGAGCTGACCGATCTGATCCGACTGGAAAGCGACCTCAAGAAGCATCACCGCGCCTACCTCCATGTGAGGGAGGACATCGACGAAAAGGTCAAGGAGGCGCGTCAGATTATGATCAAGGTATCTGTGGATATGATCGGCTTCTACTTCAAGGTTGATGTTCCCGAAAGCAGCAACAGCGACGAGAATACCCCTTTCGCTGACGCGGCGGATGATGAAGCCGTATCTATCCCCAAGGACAGGTATGATCTGATGATCGACGATCTGCTCACGATGTCCGAAATCATTCAGTGCGTCGCAGATATGCGCACGCAGGATGCGAAGGCAATCCGCGAGTTCGGCAAGTTCGTCCCTGCTTTTGCTGCCTTTGAGAAGAACCGCCTGAGCCTCTATCGTGAGGCGGCTAAGGAAGCCGAGGAAATCTTCGACCGCTGGGCGGACGAGATTGACGATCTCGACGAGGACTTCACGGAAGATGAGGATTACGAGCCGGACGAGTATTACTCCGACTGATGCCCATTGAAATGTTGTCGGGTTTTACATCCAACATTTCAATGGAAACACAAATCCAACAGAACAGGAGGTACACCACCATACAACTTGACATCATTCATACCGGCGATTGCCTTAAAATCCTGAAAACTCTGCCAGATGACAGCGTTCATTGCTGTGTGACGTCCCCTCCGTATTACGCGCTCCGTGATTACGGTATGGAGGCTCAGATCGGCAGAGAGACAACGCCGAAGGAATATATTTCGCGCCTGACGGAAGTGTTTACCGAAGTCAGGCGCGTTTTGCGTCCGGATGGAACGCTCTGGCTGAACATCTCGGACACCTACGCCGGAAAGGGTAATCAGGGAGATTTCATTGACCCGAAGAACCCCAACGGCAGAAACGGTCAGGCTGTGGCTCTCAACAACAAGGTTGAGGGCTGCAAGCCGAAGGACATGATCGGTATTCCGTGGATGCTTGCTTTTGCCCTCCGCGATACCGGCTGGTATCTGCGCAACGACATCATCTGGATGAAAGATAACCCCATGCCGGAGAGCGTGAAAGACCGCTGCGCCCGCTGCTACGAGCATATTTTCCTGTTCTCCAAGTCCAAGAAGTATTTCTTTGACTACAAGGCAATCTCCGAGCCGATTGCCCCTGCAACGGCGGAACGGCTCAAGCGCGGCATGAATGGCGGCAACAAATACGGCAAGCCCGTTCCCGGTCAGCCTCAGCCGCAGTCCATCAACCGCCCCCGTGAGCATGGCGAGATCAAGGATTGTGACATCAATCCGCTTCGCAACAAACGCGATGTCTGGAAGATCAACACCGTTCCCTTCAAGGGCGGTCACTACGCCGCCTACCCTCCGAAACTGGTTGAAACCTGTCTGCTTGCCGGTTGTCCCGAAGGCGGCATTGTGCTTGATCCCTTCATGGGGAGCGGCACAACCGGCATGGTTGCTTCGCAGATGGGGCGTCATTTCGTGGGTGTAGAGCTGAACCCTGAATACACCGAGCTTGCCTACAAGCGGATCGGAGGTGAAATCTGATGTCCAATGAACCGGAACTTAAAGCCCGCGACAAGGTAGTTCTGCGGATGACGCGAGAGGGCGCGGTCGAGGAAAATCTGACGGCTGGCACCGAACAGCGTGTGTCAAAGAGGCTGGAAGATGCGGAGCTGGTGAAGCCCGGTGAGACAGTCGAGCCTTCCGAAGCTCTTTCCCCAGAGGAACAGAAAAAGGTGCAGATGCGCCGTCAGCAGCGCCAGTTTCAGATGGAACACGCCGAAGATAACGACACACAGCCGCCCTCGGAAACGTCCGTCACAGAAGAGAAAAGGACAGAAAATCCACCCCAGAATGTACCTGAACCGCTGCCCTCGGAAACGCCGTTCAAGCCTCCTGTTTTGGAGCAGCACGGTGTTTCTTCTCATACCGGCACAGTGATTGCCGAAACGGTTGTCACGCACAAGCTGCGCAAGACCTCTGCTGTTGAAGCAGTGGATGCAGATGCCATTCTCTCTCAAGCGGCGGAGACTGCCTCTGCGAAGCCGGTCTCGGACGGTGCCGTTCCGCCCACGAAGCGGATGCAGAAGCTCGAAAGGAAGTCCGAGAAGGCGCATGAGCGTCTGGATGCCGTCCGTGAGAAGCTGCCCACGCACAAGGTTCTCAAGAAAGAGCGTGTCTTCGATGAAGAGACCGGCAAGGGCAAAACCCGCCTTCATTTTGAGGATGAGCTGAAAAAGCCCAAAGGCAAAGGCAAGCTGCAATTTGAAGCAGACAAAACCGTCCGCAAGGTCGGTGACACCCTCGCTTCCGGCATTCACGGCAAAATCCATGAGGTCGAGCAGGAAAACTCGGCGGTTGAGGCGGCGCATAAAACGGAGATCGCCGCTGAGACTGCCGCTCGGCATTTCCGTCATCATCGGGAAAACAGCATCAACAAGCCTTATGAGAAGGTCTCCAAGCTGGAACATAAGGCGGATGCTGCGGATGCAAAGCTCCAATATGAGAGAAATCAGCAGGAGCATCCTGAGATGAAGAAGCAGAACATGAACAAGCACTATCAGAAGCAGAGCATCAAGAAGGAATATGCCGCCGCTCGAAATGCCGGTTCTCAGACTGCCGGGACTGCCACAAAGAATACCGGCAAGAAGCTCGGTGAAAAGGTGTCCGACAAGATCAAGGAGTTCTTTGAGAAGAACAAGAAGGTATTTATCTGGATCGGCGTCGGAATTGCCCTTCTCGTGTTGCTCGGTGCCGGAATCAGCTCGTGTTCGATGCTCACCTCTACCGGCTCGTCGGTGATCGCTTCCTCTTATCTCAGCGAGGATGACGCGATGCTCGGTGCGGAGGCGCAGTATTGCCAAATGGAGCAAGAGCTGCAACGCTATCTCGATACCTATGAAAGCACTCATGACTATGACGAGTATCACTTCGATCTGGATGACATTGAGCATGACCCCTATGTGCTGATCTCCATTCTCTCGGCTCTCCATGAGGGCGAGTTCACGCTGGATGAGGTGCAGGGTACGCTCCAAATGCTGTTTGAAAAGCAGTACATCCTCACCGAAGAGGTCATCGTCGAAACCAGATACCGCACGGAGACCGACACATGGACGGACGCAGACGGCAACACGCACACGGAAACCTACCGCGTCCCGTATGACTACTACATCTGCAACGTGAAGCTCGAAAACTTCAATCTCTCCCATGTCCCGGTCTACATCATGTCTCAGGAACAGCTTTCCATGTACGCAACGTATATGTCGGTGCTGGGCAACCGTGAGGATCTGTTCGGTGACTCTCCCTATGTGGACAAGTACATTACAAATCCTCCCGCCGACTACGATGTCAACCCGGAATACCTGAACGACGAGAAGTTTGCAACGCTGATTACCGAGGCGGAAAAGTATCTCGGCTATCCGTATGTGTGGGGCGGCTCCAATCCCGACACGTCCTTCGACTGCTCCGGCTTCGTCAGCTACGTTCTCACAAACAGCGGTCTTGTGAACACCGGGCGGCTGGGCGCACAGGGGCTTTACAATGTCTGTGCGCCGGTCTCAAAGGCGAATGCACAGCCCGGTGATCTTATCTTTTTCGTCGGGACGTATGACACCCCCGGCGTGTCTCACGTCGGCATCTACGTTGGTGATGGGGTCATGATCCACTGCGGCGACCCCATTCAGTACACATCCATCAACTCTTCCTATTGGCAGCAGCATTTCTACGCCTTCGGAAGACCCGCCTATTAAAAGAAAGGAGTTTTGCATGAATCCCAAGTATCAGAAAGTCCTCTCCGACATTGAGAAGGCTGAAAAGAAGAAGTCCGAAATCGAAGGTCAGCTCAAGGAGCTGTACGACAAGAAGACAGAGCTGGAAAACCTTGAAATCATCAATACCGTGCGCTCTATGGTGATGGACAAGGATCAGATCATGGCGTTCCTGTCTTCCATGAAGGGCGGCACCAAGACCGCTGAAAATATGGAGGTAATCGACAATGCGTAAGAAGTTTCGTTTTCTGACCGTCCTTGCAGTCTGCGTCATGGTGCTGTCCTGCTTCTCGGTGACGGCGTTTGCCTATGCCGATGACACCGATCAGAACCTTCTGGTCACAGAGGCAACCCAGCCCGAACAGCAGCCCGCAGTCACTCCCACGCCGGAAAAGCCGAAGGGTGAGCCGATTGACGATGAGGGCAACGCCTACACCCGTGACTTGCTCTATGACAAGGCAACCAACAAGCAGTTCATCACAGTCCAGACGAAGAACGGCAACACCTTCTTTATTGTCATCGACTACGATGCGCCCATCAACGAGGATGAGGAACAGTATCAGACATACTTCCTCAACATGGTCGATGAAAGCGATCTGCTTGCGCTGCTGGATGATGACACTGCGGCGGCTCTGACCACCTGTAACTGCAAGGAAAAATGCGCTGCCGGTCAGGTCAACACCGACTGCCCGGTCTGCAAGACCAACATGAGCGAATGCACCGGCACAGCCCCCGTTACACCTGAGCCGGACAAGGATGCGGAAACCGATGCTCCCGCCCCTAAACCCGAAAAGAAATCCAACATCGGCATGATCCTCGTCATCTTCGTTCTTGCCGGTGCTGCGGGTGCAGCTTATTACTACATCAAGTTCGTCAAGGGCAGAAAGCCCAAGGATGAAGATATGGACTTCTTTGATGATGAAGGCTACGAGGAAGAGCCGTACATCAATGAGGATGAAGAGCCGCAGATTGCGGAGGATGCCGAAACGGATGGTGATGAAGATTGATCTTAGTCATTGCTGAAAAGCCCAGCGTTGCCCAGTCCATCGCAAAGGTGTTGGGCGCGACGTCCCGCAAGGACGGCTACATGGAGGGCGGCAATTACATCGTTTCGTGGTGCTTTGGTCATCTGGTGGAGCTGGCAGACGCCAGCTCCTACGATGAGCGGTATGCCAAGTGGCGGTATGACGATCTGCCCATTGTTCCGGAAAGCTGGATGTTTGAGGTCACGAAGGACAAAGCACAGCAGTTCAAGGTGCTGTCCGCTCTCATGAAGGACAAGCGCGTCACCGAGCTGGTCTGCGCAACCGATGCAGGACGCGAGGGTGAGCTGATCTTCCGGCTGGTCTACGACAAAGCCGGATGCACCAAGCCCTTCAAGCGTCTATGGATCAGCTCATTGGAGGACTCCGCCATCCGCGAAGGCTTCAACCATCTCCGGGACGGCAAGGAATATGACCGCCTCTATGAAGCGGCACTCAGCCGCTCGAAGGCAGACTGGATTGTCGGTATCAACGGCACCCGCCTTTTCACCACGCTCTATCACAAGAAGCTGGTGGTCGGGCGCGTTCAGACGCCGACCCTTGCAATGCTGGTGGAGCGCGACGGGAAAATCTCCACGTTCCAGAAGGAGCAGTATTTCAACGTCCACGTCGGCAAGGGCGATCTGACCGCCGATCTGGAAAAGGTCAAAACCGAAGAGGAAGCAAAAAGAATTGCGGCGGCTTGCGAGAAAAAGCAAGCCGTCGTTTCTTCTCTCAAGCGGGAGACGAAAACCGTCAATCCTCCGAAGCTCTACGATCTGACCACCTTGCAGCGCGAGGCGAACCGCTACTACGGCTTCACCGCCCAGCAGACGCTCGATCTCGTACAAACACTCTACGAAAAGAAGCTCCTGACCTATCCGCGCACGGACAGCCAGTTTATTACGGATGATATGGAGGACACCGCCCGTCAGGTGATTTCTATTGTCTGCCGCCAGCTTCCGCTTTTCTCCGGCGTTTCGATTACGCCGGACATTGCCCGCGTAACCGACAACAGCAAGGTCACAGATCACCACGCTATTCTCCCAACCGTCCAGCTCGAAAAGCAGGATGTTTCGGCGCTCCCTCAGTCGGAGCAGAAAATCCTCAATCTTGTCGGGATGCGCCTTCTGTGTGCGACCGGCGAGAAGCACACCTACGCAGAAACGCAGATCTCGCTCTCCTGCGAGGGCTACGAGTTCAAAACCAAGGGGAAGACCGTCGTTCAAAACGGATGGAAAGCCATCGAAGAGCTGTTCAAGTCCTCCCTCAAGACGAAGGAAAAGGATGATCCCATGAAGTCCCTGCCCGAAGTCCATGAGGGCGATGTTCTGGATGGTGTGTCTGCCAGCGTCACAGAACACTTCACAACGCCTCCGAAGCAGTACACGGAAGACACTCTCCTGTCTGCGATGGAGACTGCCGGAAACGATCAGTTTGACGATGACACCGAGAAGAAAGGTCTCGGCACTCCTGCGACCCGCGCCGGGATCATTGAAAAGCTGGTGAAGTCCGGCTTTGCAGAGCGCAAGGGTAAATCCCTCGTTCCCACGAAGGACGGCTGCAACCTCGTCTGCGTCCTGCCGGAACAGATCACCTCTCCCGCAATGACGGCGGAATGGGAAAACACGCTCATGGAGATTGAGCGCGGCAAGGCAGATGCGGACGGCTTTCTCAGCGGCATTGTCCGAATGACCGGAGATTTGGTAAAAGCCTACCCGTTTCTTTCTGATGCCGAAGCCCAGCGTTTCGGCACGGGCAAGGAGGAAATCGGCAAGTGTCCCCGCTGCGGCTTTCCGGTCTACGTCGGCAAGGGCAACTTCTACTGCTCGAATAAAGACTGCTCCTTCTGCCTGTGGGAAGACAATAAGTTCTTTTCCAGTAAGAAAAAGAAGCTGACCAAGAGGATTGCAAAGGAGCTGCTGGACAAGGGCTGGTGCCGAGTGACCGGGCTTTACACGCCGAAGAAGCCTCAGCTCTACGATGCGGTGATCCGGCTGGATGACAGCGGCGGCAAATACGTCAGCTTCAAGATGGAGTTTGATCGATGACCCGCCCAAAGTATGTTGCTTCATGCAGCGGAGGCAAAGACAGCGTAGCGACGCTCCTGCTGGCTGCACAGCACAATGAGCCGCTGGACGAGGCAGTTTTCAGCGAAGTCATGTTTAATCAGAACACAAGCGGTGAAGTCCCGGAACACCGGGACTTCATCTATGACCGGCTCAAGCCCTTCTGTGAAAAGGAGCTGGGCATCAAGTTTACCATTCTCCATGCAGACAAGACCTACGATGACGTGTTCCATCACGTCATCACCCGCGGACCTCATGAGGGCGAGGTTCGCGGTTTTGCGTGGGCCGGGATGTGCGCGGTCAATCGGGACTGCAAAATCCCGCCCGTCCGAAAGTACAATGCCGCGCTCTCGCCGGACACCGTGAGCTATGTCGGCATCGCGGAGGATGAGCCAAAACGCCTTGCTCGGCTGGATGGAGTAACGAAGGTCAGTCTGCTTGCCAAATACGGCATGACCGAGGCAGACGCCTACAAGCTCTGTCAGGAACATGGGCTGCTTTCTCCAATCTACACTCACTGCCGGAGAAACGGCTGCTGGTTCTGTCCCAATGCAAGCGACGAAGAGCTGCTGCACATGGTCACAAAGCACCCGGATATGTTTGGCCGGCTGATTGAATGGGAGAACGAGGATAACATCTTCCATCGTCGGATGACGCGCAGAGAAACCCCGTCTGAGGTAAAGGCTCGTTTACTGAGCAAATCCCAGACGGGGTTTTCTTCGCCCAAAAGCAAATAAGAAATGGAGGTTTGAGATGGCTGAAAACAAAAATGCACAGCAAGTCCGCGAAATCACGGACAAGCTGGAACAGGGCATCAAGGAGCTTTTTGAATCCGAGCGGTTCAAGGAATATCTCCGCACGATGTCCAAGTTCTACAACTATTCCTTCAACAACACGCTGCTCATTGCGATGCAGAAGCCGGAGGCAACCTATGTTGCCGGTTATACCTCGTGGCAGCGCAACTTTGACCGTCAGGTCATGAAGGGCGAAAAGGGCATCAAGATTCTTGCACCCGCGCCGTACAAGGCGCAGGAAGAGCGTGAGAAGATTGATCCTTTGACGCAGAAGCCGGTGATCGGCGCAGATGGGAAGGCTGTCACAGAAACGGTTGAGGTCCTGCGTCCTGCCTTCAAGGTGGTAAGTGTCTTTGATGTTTCCCAGACGGACGGCAAGGAGCTTCCGGACATTATCGTCGATGAGCTGAACGGCACCGTCGAAAACTACGAGGCGTTCTTCGACGCGCTCAGGCAGGAATCTCCCGTCCCTATTTCCTTTGAGGACATTCCGGGCGGTGCAAAGGGATTCTTCTCGCCGGTTGAAAGCCGCATTGCCATTCAGGAAGGCATGAGCGAAATCCAGACGGTCAAAACCGCCATTCACGAGATCGCCCACGCAAAGCTCCACGCCTTCAAGCAGGATGAGCAAGCCGCACCCGAAGACAAGAAGGATCGTCATACCAAAGAAGTTGAGGCGGAGAGCGTTGCCTACACCGTCTGCCAGCGTTACGGCATTGAAACTTCGGACTATTCCTTCGGCTACATCGCCGGTTGGTCATCCGGCAAGGAAACCAAGGAACTGAAAAGCTCTCTGGACACCATCCGCAAGACGGCGGCTGAGATGATTGAGGGTATTGACGCCAAGCTCAAGGTGCTGCTGGCAGAGAAGGCACAGTCCGCAGAGAAGGAAGTCGAAGCTCCCGTAAAGGAAGCTGTTCCGGAGGAAAAGCCGGAAGTCTCCATTTACCGCGAGACGGCGAATTATGCCTATGAAGCCGGTGAGATGGAAGCATACCGTGCCTCCCTTGCTGCAAACGTGGAATGCCGCAAAGCGATTGAAGTGGCGATCAGCACCAACTACGGAGATAACCGGCTGGATGCGGATGCCGCCGTGAAAAGTGTCCTTGAGCAATTCTCTCCGGAGCGCGTCCGGTACGTCCTCGCAAACACCATTCAGCAGAAAGACTTCGACGGGCGCATTCCGCAGTCTCTCAAGGAGTGGGCGAAGACCGTTGAAGTCTGCCCTGAGAATGCCTCTCGCTTCCTTGTGGATAAACCCAATCCCGGACTGACCGCCCTTTTCGTCGATGCGTTCCGTCAGCAGACCGAACCCCAGAAGGAAGTCATGCCTGAAAAAACAGAGGAAAGAGACCCGGAGGTTGTTGCGTGGGAGAATGATGAGATTACCTCTATTGAGGTAAAAACCGTGGATGTCAAGTCTCCCTTTGCGCCCTTGCCGGAGGAAGCAGAGAAAGCGCCCAAGGCACACCGCCTGACTGCCGAAGAGAAGGAGATCAAAGCCGCCGTCATGGACACGCTCAAGGGACAGATCGCCTATAACAACGACGGTATGCGGGCGTCCTATCGCGCCTCTAACCACTCCTTCAATCTGCTGGCACGAAGCGGCGTCAAAATTGAGGGCAACACGGTCACGCAGAACGGTGAGCCGCTGTTCAAAATCCATCGCCGTCATGCGGCGCGGAAAACGCAGGGCTGCTATCGTGAGCTGATGCCGACGCTGGAATACGTCAAGCAGGAGCAGAAACAGGAAAAGCCCTCCATCCGTGATCAGCTCAGGACTGCCGCAAAACAGTAGCCGGAGAAGAAGTCCCCGGTCAAATCCAAAACGCACGACATGGAGTTGTGAGAAAGGAGACGCATGAAGAAATACACAGATGTTGACATCGTTGCGGAGCTGCAGAAGCTCGTGGACAGTCATGTAGACAGCTACAAGGAAGACTTCGACATCGACAAGCGCATCATCCGCCGCGCCGCCGAAAGCCAGAATCCCGAAGACAAAACGCTGATGTGGTTCTGCCGTCCGCATGGAACGCACTGCCTCAATGAAAATCAGGTCTTTATTCAGGGAACGCGAGATCACAACACCTTCCGTTTTTACGCGGAACAGACCTACGACGAGTGCATTGCTCGTGTCATTGTCCCGAAAGCCGTTAAGCGCGGCAAGGTCTTCGGAGATGTCTTTGAGATCAACTACCGGGAACAGGCGGCAAATGTGGCGCAGAACTCGGTTGCGCCGGATCATGACCGGCTGACCTTTGCGGATGGCTTTGTGCTGGAAGCCCCCTGCCGCAGCAGCTTCGATGAGGCAATGGCTCTGGTTAGTGAGCATGGCGGCGTACAAGCCCACCGGACGCTCCCGAAGGACGCGGAGGCTCTGACAGAAGTGTTGACCAAGCAGAAAAGCCGCCGTGACAGACTGCCGGAGGCAGAAAGGACAGAGACGCTTGCCCCTCTGCCCGTTGCAGAACTCCGCAAGTACGAGGCAGTCAAAAAGGCGCATCCCGACGCGCTGGTTTGCTTTGCCCAGAACGGCTATTTTGAGCTGTATGGCAAGGACGCGGAAAAAGCCGCGCCCTTGCTCGGCACGAAGCTCCTTGAGAAGAAGGTGCGCGGCAAGCCCTCCATGCCGGTGACCGGCTTCCGTGAAACTGCATGGGTAGCAGCATCAAAGAAGCTCTGGCAGTCCGGTGCGGATGTCTTTCTCAGCAAGGACGGCGAGACCTTCAAGGAACTCAAAGCCGCAGATTACATTCCTGTCGGCGCGACGCTGAATGTGGACGGCATCAAGTGCAGAATCGACGCGGTTGATTTTGCCGCTGATGAAGTCCGGCTGACCAACATCGAGGACAAGAACCGCCCCATCCGCTTTTCGGAAAGCATCCAGTATGTCCGCTCCTATGTGGAGGATGCCGGAACTGCTATCTATGACACCATCCCCAAGAAACCCGCTGCCCGTGAATCCATCCGTGACAAGCTGAAATCCGCGCAGAAAGCCCAGCCGTCCCACACACCGAAGCCGCAGAAAAACAAAGGAAAGGATATGGAACTCTGATATGAAGAATTTTACCGTGGAAGAAATCAACCTGATGTGCTGCTTCAATACGTCCAGCCGCAAGCGGCTGATCGACGATATGAAGAGCGTCACCCTGAACGACATGGACGGCGAGATCGCAGAGCTGATGTATAAGACCATCCGGAAGCTCGAAGCCATGACTGACGCAGAGTTTGAGGAACTGTATATCATGCCGGACGGCATGATGGATGACTGAAAGGAGGATGCCTATGCCCGTATTAGACGGTAATTTTGAAGCCTTCGTCACAAACCTTGGCAAGTATAACGAGGGTATGCTGGTCGGTGAGTGGGTGAAACTGCCCACCACCGAAGAAGAGATGCAGAAGGTTTTTGAGCGTATCGGGATCGGCAAGCAGGATGAGTTCGGTCAGCCCTATGAAGAGTGGTTTATTACCGACTACGAATGCCCGATCTACGGCGTCCAGAAGATGCTTGGCGAGTACGAGAGCCTTGATAAGCTCAACTACCTCGCCGCCTTGATTGACGAGCTTTCCCTGAGCGATCAGGAAAAGCTCGTTGCCATTATGGAGGCTGGCTGCGATGAGGTCAGCGACATCGACGATCTCATCAACCTGACGTTCAATCTGGACTGCTACGACATCATGCCCGGTATCAACGACGAATATGACCTCGGCTATTACTATGCCAACGAAGCCGGTATCTACTCCGAAAAGGATCTCGGTCCTCTGGCAGACTACATCGACTATGAACGCTATGGTCACGACATCGCTTATGATGAACAGGGACGCTTCACCGATGAAGGCTATGTCCGCGTCGCAAGCGATAGGTGGGACAGACAGTTTGACGGCGATCTCGATGATATTCCCGACGAATACCGGATCACTGGCTCAGGGGAAGCCGCCGAGCGTGACAGCACCATTGCCGTTCTCATCGTTGAGCCGGGCAAGGAGCCTTATGTGAAGGAGATTGACTCTGGTCTGGAGTCCTTGCAGCATGAGGTCGGCGGCTACATTGAGGCAATTTATCCCTACGAAGACCCGGTTGCCTTAGTCTGCAACGAGGAAGGCAAGCTGGAAGGTCTGCCCTTGAACCGCGCTCTGCGCGATGAGGACGGTGACATCTACGATGTTGTTGCCGGAACATTCATGGTGGTCGGCTTGACGGATGACAGCTTCGGCTCTCTGACCGTAGAGCAGATGCAGAAGTTCTCTGACCACTTCAAAGTGCCGGAGCAGTTTGTCAAGCTGGGCGATAAGATTGTGGCGATCCCCATGATCTCGCAGGAACAGCAGAAGCAGGAGAGCATCGAGCAGAAGGACTTTGAGATGAACGCCGATACCTCCGGTCTGACGGTTGCCGGTCACATCGGGACGTGGCACACCATTGACCGGCACGAGGTCGGCGGTCACAGCTTTTACCTGATGGAGCATGACACCTACGGCGATGAGGCGGCTTGCATCATCGTCGATGAACGCGGCAAGCTCGTCCTTGATGATGTCTACAACGGCTTTGACGATGACACGCTCCGCCTTCTCGACCTTGAGGTCAAGGAAGTGCCGGAGATGCCCGATCCCGCGCTCTCCGTTCAGGATATGAAGGACTACGGCTACGCATGGGCTGGTGTTCTTCCCGTCGGTCAGGAGGCGGCTGAGAAGGCTTTGGAGAAGGGTTGCGAGGTTTACCGTCTCTATTCCGATAACACCGAGGGCTTGTGCGTAGATGCCAAAGAGATTGCCGATCATGCGGCAAAGGGCGGAATGCTCGGTATCAGCAAAGAAAGCTGGATGGCGGCACTTGAGAAGGAAAACTACCTCAAGGCAGCGGAGATGTCGATGGAGGATGACTACGGCATGATTGATGGGATCATCAACAACGGTCCGAAGGAGGACAAGACCGCAGAGGTCAAAGCCCCCGAAAGGGGCGAAAAGTCCTCCATCATGGACAGGCTCAAGTCCGCAAAGGCTGAAAAGCAGAAGGAATGCTGCCCTCCCCAAAAGCACAAAGGAGAGATTGAGCTGTGAGCAGAAGTCAGAAATGGCGGCAGGAGTGGTCGTTCTTCATCGGAGACAGCGGACGCCGGAAGTATAACCGCTTCTGCGTCCGCTGCGTCCATAGCTGCAAGCAGAGCTTCCGTGCGGATCTCATCGCCTGTCCGCACTTCTCCCGGAAGGAGGCGCAGAGTGGACAATTAGGGGTCGAAAAAGCCTGTGATTGCAAGCCTCAGAGCGGCGCAAATTGACCATCCTAAGTGATTGTATTCCCTGCGCAGTTTCTTCTTTAGCGCGGAAATAAGTGTCGATTTCGGCACTTGTTTGAATGCCGGGAAAACGAACCAAAAGCCTCTGTCGATGCCCGTTTTGGGTGTCGGCAGAGGCTCTTTTTTTATGACATATTCAAAATAGCGGTCAGCAGCTCTTGAACCTGTTGCCGGTATTCCGGCTTTATATCCGAAATACGTCTGGCAAGCGCAAGTGCTTCCGCTTCTGGCGCATCAGTCCCAAAGATAATTCGGTCCGCGCTGACGCCGAGTAAACGGCAAAGACGCTGCAAGGCTTCAAGAGAGATACCGGAAGCACCACGCTCAATAGCACTCAGGTGATTCGGCGTCATGCCAAGCATTTCTGAGAGCGTGTCCTGCGTATAGCCCGCCTGTTCTCTTGCCACTTGAATATTGCCGCCGATTTCAATATTGATGTCCTTCTTCTCTCGCATAGCCTCACCACCTTTGCATTTAGTGTACCTAACGGCGGTGTCATTATCCACGGTACGCCGTCGTTAATTTTACTAACGACAATGCGTTGACTGTCCGTGATGAGGGTGATAGAATGGAGATACCTACCAAAAGAGTGAAAGAAGGGGTGTCATGTCGCGCATTATTGAGTTTAGAAAGTCTGCTCAAAAAGCTGAAAAGCAATCCGTTCAAGGCAAGACTTGTGCGTTTACCGGTCATAGACCGCAGAGTCTTCCGTTCGGCTTTGATGAATCCGATAAGCGTTGTACTTCTTTGAAATCTGTTATGCGGGATCAGATTGTAGCACTCATCGAGAACAAGGGCGTCACGCATTTTATTACCGGCATGGCTCTTGGCGTCGATATGTACGCTGCGGAAATTGTACTCGATTTGAAATCAAAATACCCTCACATTACTCTGGAAAGTGCAATCCCTTGTGAGACACAAGCGATCAAATGGTCTGTGGCTTCACGGGAACGGTATTATAATATCGCGGCAAAGTGTGACAAGGAGACCATGCTGCAACGGGAGTACACGTCGGACTGCATGGACAAGAGAAATCGGTACATGGTCGATCACGCCGATTATATTCTCGCAGTATGGAATGGATGCCCCAGCGGTACCGGGAACACCGTGAGATATGCCCACAAAAAGGGCAAGTCCATCATCGTCATCAATCCGGCTTCCCTTGAAGTCACGCAGGAATAAGGCAAAAATCCCCCTTCTAAATCAAGCGTCGTGAAAACCGTGAAGTATTTCCCGATAGTGAATACACATTGCACTGCTCAGTGATTATTGGAAACGAGTACGGCGTATGCTGCCCAGTGAACATCTCCACGGAACACATCGAATTTTCACGGCTTCGTAAAACGGAAAGTGTCACCTTATGGATAGTCCATTGCCGAGGGAAAAATAAATCGCTGGAAACGGGAACGCCCCCGGCACTGTGCGTCTGGCACAGTGTCGGGGGCGTTTTTTCGTGTCTTAGTTATGAGCCAGTTCATTTAGGAGCTGCTTTCGATAGTCCACATCCAAGACGCAGCGATGGAAGTCCATCAGACGGTGTTCGTCGAACAGCTTTTCACAGAGCTTGGTCAGCGGATGATTCATCAGCTTTGCAGAAATCCCGACCTCGTTGAAAAACCTTGCCCATGTGAAGACCTCTTCTAAATCCTCCTGCTCAAGCGTGGTGGGAATGATGGCGTTGCAGAGACGTACAATGGGGCTATCCGCAAATCGTTCTGCCACTTCCTCCGGCGAGCATTCATAGCGGTCACAGTCAAAGGAAAGCGCATCCTCAATTTTAAGATAATTTTCGGTTTCATCCCGCGTCAAGGTTATGGTGTAGTCTCCCATACCGGACGGCACATCAATATTCTCCATGACATCAAGCTCGTAACGGGATCCGCCGATGATCGCTTCAAAGGAGAAGGACTGACAGATTACTGCTGGGTTCTTGTCTATCTTGTCCTCATTCAGAAAGGACAGCGGATTGTACTCTGTCAGTTCCCAGTCGATTTTTCCTCTCTCTGTTTGTTCGGCAATCTGCTGGATCAAATGTCGTTCTTCTTCGTGCAGATTTTCATTGTACAACATGATACACCTCCGTTTTCTGATTGTCGTTTTTTGGGGGGCTGCTCTATGTTTCCGAAGAGAATGCCGTTTGTACCATCATTCCTTGGCTGAGGGCAGACCTTCGTAAAACTTCCTCAGTTCGTCCAGACTGCTTGTACGATTTTTGATGGGCAGGGAGTCCCATGTGATGTCATGATAGCGTTCAGGCGGCTCGTCCCGCAGTCTTCGGTCGATGATGCAGACAATGCCGGTGTCTGTGAAATTACGGATCAATCGCCCGATGCCCTGCTTGAGCTTGATAATCATTTCGGGAACGCGAACATCCATCAGAGCGTCCTTAGCAACGGAACACTTATACTCGATAATTGGATCGGGGACAGGGAACGGAAGCCGGAAAATGATGACATTGGAAAGGCTTTTTCCTTCAATGCTGATACCTTCCCAGTATGCACCCGTCCCCAGAAGCACAGAGTTCGTATCTTCCTTAAACTCGTTCAGCACCTTGTCCTGCGACGATCCCGGCTGCTGCATCAGGATTTTATACGGAAGATTTTTCTTACCGAGAATGGAGTAGACCTCTTCCATGTCGGTCTTTGCCGTAAACAGCACGAGTGCCTTTCCATTGGAAATGCTTAGGATCTCAAGCAGTCGCTCCACACCCTTTTCAATGAAGGCTTCGTGTTCTCTGGTCGGGTGTGGGAGATCGTCGCAATAGTAGATCATGGCGTGTTCATCGTATGGATATGGGGAAGGCTTTGGTTCGGACAAGCAGCCGCGATCACCAGCGGGAAAGCCGGTATTGCAGATAAAATAAGAATACTGCTCTTCCAGAGACCCGCTCGTGGCGTTCGTCAGCGTGGCAGAGGTCAAGATGGTTCTTTCATCACCATTGAAGTATAGGCGGCTCACAATTTCTTTTGTGTTTTTAGGGCAATAGACGAGTTCCGTGTTGCTGCCGTGCTGCTCGATCCAGATCAGCATATCATCTATCTGGTCAAGAAGCTCCGAAAGGGACTCGCTGACGGCATCCAGATCATCAGAAGCAGCAAAGGAACGGTTGTTTCTGAAATCCATGCTGGAATAAATCTGAATGCTGGACGAAAGGTTGTGTATGGCGGCGTTCATTTCCGTAAGCAGCTCAACCGCACTGCCGCTTTGGTCAAAGAAAAAGCGGTCAGCGTAGCGCATATCCTGATCTGCATCGTCGATCTGCTTTTGAACTTGTGCTTTCAGGCAGTTATAGAAGGCGATGATTGCGCTCTCTGCCTCTCGCTTTTCACCGGACACACTGCTTTGGTCAAAGGATCGCAGCTCATAGAATGCGCTCTTAATCATTCCAAAGAGCATACCCTGTCCGAAACGCTCCGTTGTGGCACTCCGCACTTTATCATCCAAGTTGTGCGCTTCGTCCACGACAAGCAGATCAGCGGCGGTGTTAATCAGCCCGTCCTGACCGCGCCGGAGTTTCATGAGATGCTGGGTTAGAAAATCCTGATTGCACAGTACCACTCCATCCGTAAACTTTAATGCTGCGCGGACTTTGTAATACTTGCACTTCTTTTCACAGGAGCCGCAATTCTTCATGCTGAACCGCTGCACGTTTACCTTGTCCCAGACGCCTTGCGGCAAAACCTCCGGGAAATCCTTGCGTTCCTCATACCCCTGCTGGATTCCTTCTTTGAGCGCGTCCGGTGGGTCAGCCTTCGGGTCACACATATACTCATCTGCGCGTTTGTTGCAGAGATAATGGGTCTGTCCTTTTGCGAGGATGACATCTCTGTTCAGCCCAAGAAGGGGCATGACCGCGTGGACATCGCGCCAGAGCTGTTCTTGAAGCGCAATGGTCGAGGTTGCGATGATAACCGGCTTGTTCATGCGTTTGCTGTACAGCAGCACCGGCACAAGATAGCCAAAGGACTTTCCAATGCCCACGCCAGCTTCAATCGCAAAATGCTGATCGTTTATGAGGGCGTCCACAATCTCAAAGGACATATCCTGCTGCCCCTCACGCATTTCCAAACCATGCTGCGGGGCTTCATCCCAAAAGAAGGTGCTGACTTGCTCACTCATGGAGTACAGCTCTGCTTTTCTGCGCTTTTTCCGTTCCTCCGATGTATTGAATCCAAAATAGAATCTGTTGTCCATCCACATTCCTCCCGGAATAGAAACCCATGCTATCCGCGTTTCAGTTCAATGCTGACGTTTCCGTTCTCGTCGATGGTCAGCGTCATGTGTCTGATGTGCTTCTCATAGAACTGCCGCCGCTCTGCGGGAGACATTTCGATCCTCGTGTTTCGCAGAGCAGCGTCAAACATATCGTTGACGTTCAGGTGAACGGAGTTGTCAATCCAGCGGTACATCTCCTTGAACAGTGCGTTTTTCTTGATGTCCTCGCTGTTGCCGGAGTAGAAGTCATCCAGATAGCAGTAGAATATCCCTGATTCTGTAAGTGCTGCCTTCATATCCGGTCCGCATTTTTCCCGCTCAATCATGACAAGGAATCTGGCGTCCGGCAAGGAAGAGATAAGCCCCCAGTAGTCGGAATCACTTGAGACGATGACGAAGGAATCCACTTGCTTCTGGTAGTGTTCCTGACAGGCTCTTGCGGTGAGCTTGATGTCCACCAGTGATTTGTTCTGCTTGATCCGCTCAATCATGATATGTTCAACGGGGATGCGGGTGTAATTTTCAAGAATCCGCCACGCCGTAGCAGTATGTACGTCATCAAAAAGAATGATCGCCGTAATTTTCTGCATGACCTCATAATCAAGATTCTTGAGCGTGGCGCACAGCTTGTACGGGTCGGAGTTTTCGCAGTCCACCACCAATACGGTTTTCTCACTGTCATCTATGAAGTCGTAGATATTGTTTTTTACAAAAGCCCCTGCATCGGAGACTTTACTGTATTCCGTGAAGGCGTCGCAATGCCATTGATAAAGCAGGGTAGCAAACTTCTTATCATTATAGAGGACATTGCCCTCGTCCATCGGTACCCAGTTGATGTACATTTGATAGGGGTAGTAGGAGAGACTTGCGTAATAGATGTCCGCAGCATCTTTCGTTCCGTCCTCTGTCAAGCCGTTTGGCATAATGAACAGCTCTTTTATGTACGTCCAGTTAATCCAGATTGGAAAGAGGCTTTTGCAGTTGTTAATGCGGTCTGAAATCAGCCGGTTGATCTCGATAATGTGGTGGCATAGCTTTGTACTCGACTTTTTGATAAAGCTGATTCCGTCGTTTGAGAGCTGCTGCATACTGGAAGCCGGAATGATCTCCGGCATTGAAAGCAGCCCACGGTATTCCATCCGCATGATGTCATTTATTTTCCGGTAGTTGCGCTCAATGGCGGTGCGGATGATACATAGATTTCGGATAATGCGGGCATTTTTATCCTGCTCAAGCCGGTTGTATATCTCTATCTTCGGCGGCTCGTGTTCATTTTGAAAAATACGGAGCGGGACGCCGATCAGGTAGGCAACCTTCGATACAAGCTCGTAGGTGCTGTCTTTGTAGGCAATCTGTTCTCCGTTGTATTCGATACCATTCTGATTGAAAGAAGGGTTATCCATGTGTGCCTCCTATCACATTCAGTCGAAAAGCAGCGCGTTTGTTTTCATCCTGTGCTTACAGTCCGCCTCCGCCTTTATTTCCGCCAAACTCACAGCCGTGTGTATGATCATGCCCATAATACCACCTTCCATAGCGATACCCATAATGCGGAGGGCAATTTGCGCAGTCACCGGTACAATGTCCGTGGTGAGACTGGCTTTTCTTATCCAAAAGACTTCCAACCGCAAATGCCACCCCGAGCTTTGAGAAGAATCCGAGCTTTGGCTCTTTTTGCTTCGGTTCGTCAAAATCGATCTCATCTTCTACGGAAGGGGCTTCGTTCTCGTCATCTGCAAACACAGTCACATGATTGCGCCTTGCTACAAGCTCAAGAACTTCATCGTCTGCGGAACCCCAAAGGTCTTCCAACTGCTCCTGCGTAAAGGTGCATTTTGCAGATTTCAGTAGTTCATTCATGGCTGATATATCGCAGCAGCCGGAAAGGTCATAGATTTCATCTGGCGTGAAATGGACACCATAGGCAACCGCTTTTTTTATAAGCCGTGATGCTGCCTTCTCATCCATATACTCCTGCGCGACCTCGGAGACTTCGGCGGATGCACCAAACGAGGTCAATGAGGACATCTTTTTAATCTGCGTGCTGGTTGCCCAGTCGTAGAATTTCTCATAATAGGAGTCCCAATCCATTCATCAATCACGCCCTTCCAATAATTTCAGGAGTTTCCTCCACGGGCTTTGGAACAGAAAAACTCATGTGATGCTCAATAGAACATATTGTGCCTCTCAATTTGCTGCCTGAGTTTCCGCCTGGAACAAAAACCGCCTCGCCTCGTTTCAGGGTACGATCCTCCGTCCGGTAGAACTTTTTCATGTTTGTTCCATCCAGCTTTACAAGGCAGTAAACATATACATGGAAATCATCTGCTGCATACGGATCATGTTTTCCAATCGGGTCACTACCACTTTTGGGCGTGCATTCGGGAGATGTCTCACCCCCAACATTCTCGGAGGAATCATCTGGGATGATCTTTTCATCATCCTCGTTTTCATTAAAGCTATTGGACTCCACTGTATCTATTGCTGCATTATATTCTTCCTCAGTCTCATAGTCTTCTGGTGAAATCCCGTAGTCTGAGCCATCTTCACAGCAATCACGCCATCCGTGTTTTTCCCTGCTTAGAGCCTCATTATATTCGTCTCTTGTCTCATAATCGTTTGGATCAATACCGTATGCGCTGCCATCTTCACAATTCAAACGCCAAGCATAGCGATTATCACGGGGAGCCATGTATGCGGCTGTGCTAATTGGTAAATCATCATCAGAATCAAAAGCTCCCATTGCGCCAAGGACACCGCCAAACTTGATGATGTCATCGGTGTCCTTAATTAGCCCCATGCCCATTGCAGCACCGGTTGCAGCGTATGGATCAATTTTCTTGCTACGTTTTGTCCCATTTTTCTGCCTACGTTTTGCTGCAAGATAATCTAAGGTCATTGCTCCGGCAAGATCAATCAAGGTATCTATTACAGGAATGCGCTCACGTTTTTTTGACCGTTTTTTCTTGGACATGGGTACGCCTCCTTCCAATCAGGGGATGTCACTCAACGCCTAATGCTTTATAAACAGCGTCTTCCGCACTCTGATAGAAAATCAGGTTGAAGCAGCCGATTAGATCGGCGGGAGCTGTTCCGAGGTCAGCCGCAGAGGTAATGGGAAGAAGCACCTTCTTTGCACCGCTATCGAGGCAGACCTGAAGGGCATTTGCAAGCTCGTCCACCTTGAGCATCGTTCCGGCAATGCTGATCTCGCCCAGCACCGCCAGACTGCTGAGGGTCGGTTTCCCAAGCGCAATCGAGCAGAGTGCAATCAGCGTGGGAAGCGCAAGTTTCTCGGTCATGCCGATGCCCTGCAAATCCTGATAGTTGATGATATAGTCCTTTGTTGTTGTGCTAATCGCGCCGCTGATGCGGTTGCCGTTTGCTTTCAGATAGTTGAATGCGGTATTTGCCGCTTCCTTGCACTTTCCGTCAGAGTTCAGTCCCGTCCGCTCAAACTTGCCGTTGCCGGGAAGCATCTGCGATTCAAGACGGAAGACGCCGATCATGCCGCTCTTTCCCTGAGAAACCGTATAGACCTGACCGGGATTGCACATTCCTTCGGGGATGAGTTTTCCGCCGCCCTGTTCCGGGACAGAGACGAAATGTTCCTCAAAGGTATCGTTGTCAATGTACGAAAAATTGACGTCATAGAACTCCATACCGCCCAGCTTTTTGAGCTGCTCCTTGACGCGGCGGCGCATTTCGAGCGCAAACTTGAGGATTTCTTCAAGCTGTTCTTTCGTGAACTCCCCGTCCGGATAGAGCAACTTGATCATTCCGCCGACCATCTTGCGGACGGCAATGGTATCGCGCTGATTAAGGTTTTTGCCGAGGCGGAAATACTTGTCCAGCGCATCGCCGTACTGCTCCTTGCGAAGCTCCCGGATAAACTCTGCCAGATAGTCGGTGATGAAGCCATAGTCGTTGGTGAAATGCTCCGGGCGGAACTTCGGTATCTCCCAACCGGGAATATAACAGTGCATACGGTCAAGGAATGCTGTGTCCGTTCCCATTTCGGGAGGGAATGGGTCAAAGAGGCTGGACGTTTTCAGCAGCACATCCACGCTCTGATTGATGTTGCCGACGAAGACCATAGAAGCGGTCGCGGCTTTTTCTTCCTTTCCACGGGCAAAGGAACCGGATGCCATATAGTCCTTCATGATCTGGATGCCGTCTTTGTCCTTGAAATTGATACCGGCAACCTCGTCAAACGCCACGCAGTCCCACAAGCCGACCAAGCCGACCGTTTTTCTGCCCATGTTGTAAAACAAATTGGCAACGGTAGTCTGACCGCCGGAAACAAGGATGCTGTTCGGGGAGATTTCTTTGTAGATATGGGATTTGCCGGTGCTTCGCGGACCTAACTCACAGAGGTTGAAGTTGTTCTCGACAAGCGGCAGCATACGGGCAAGCAGAAGCCAGCGTTCGCGGTCGTTCAACTTGTCCGGTTCCATACCGATGGAGCGAAGGAGAATCTTGATCCACTCTTCTTGCGCAAACGCTTTTCGCCCCTGCTTCAATTCCTCAATGTCCACATGAGGCATCTGAATAGGCGTGAGCTTATGAATGAGTATTGGGGATCTGCGCTTATCCTCTTCCACATATTCATATTCAAGCTGGACAATGCACCAGATACCGCCGCAGAGAAGCCGATCATACTTAGTCGGGTAATCCTCAGAGATAGGAATTGCTTTGATTCCGAGATTGGAAAACTCCGCCTCATAGCTGTCCGTCTTAATGTTGAGATTAACCGTGATCTTGTCAATCACGGTATAGCTGCCTCGCTGACGGAGGACAGAAAGGATCTTCTGCGCCTCGTCGGGGCGGACGTAGTTTTCAGCCAGAATCCGCTTGACGTTTGCAACGCCGGTTTCAATGACATCCTCGTCATCGGAACTGCAATACTGTCCAAGAAGAAACTCAAGGACATAAACGGGGACATTTGCCCCTTCCTTGATTTTCTTTGTAAGGTCTTTGCGGACAATCCTGCCGTCGAATACCTTGCGCAGTTTGCTGTCGATTACAGCGTTTGCATCCTCTGTTGATACCGTTTCAATATACTCGCTCATTTTCTGTTTCTCCCTCACAGGTCAAATCCGAAGTCATCCGCAAAGGCAATGTCAATATGGAACTCAGCCTCTTCCGGGACATCTGTATCATTGGCAATAACAAGGCGATAAATCTTATTCTTGTCATAGGCACCGGCTTTCAAGTTGAGGCGCACACGGAAGACGCGCTCGGAAGCGTTTATGCTTGTACGGTCTGCAATGACAGTCTGACGGTCACTGATGACCACGCCCTCATCATCTGTCATATAGATGTAGTAGGTGCAGGGCCGAATCTTTTCTCCGACCGGCTGACGCTGGTAGAAATCCAAAGAAAACAGCAGATTGGAGACCTTGCGGCTTTCGCTCAACAGCTTCAATTCTGCGTTGGAAACCTCCACATACTTCTTACTCGTGGAGCGCAGATTTTTGAAGCTGATAACAGGCACAACAAGCTCCTGCAAGCTGATACCGCCGTGGACATAGTTTTCACCGCCTCCGGAAATCCTTATGCGTGTGGAGTCAAAAGGCGTGTAGCCCTTGACCGGAGCACCGACGATCTCACCGTCAAGCTGAACCGGCACAAGGTACTCTGCTGCTGCGGAGGGTTCTGCCAGCACATACCGCCGTCCAATTTCATAGACCTTGCCGCTGATTGCATCCTTGCCCAGTTTATCGCCTTCGGTCAAAGGACTGTATGTGTAGAGGAAACCGTGATCTGCGGTGATGAAAATGTCTGTACCCTGCATATCGTTGATGACAATACGAAGAATATTGGAAAGCTCCTGCATAGCGTCTTCGCAAGCCTCAAACACCTTTTTCTCGGTTGGAACTTTGTCACCAATGGCATCAATCGTGTTGTGGTAGATATACACGACTTCTTTGCCGCTCACAAGCTCACGCCGCTCGGCGCGTTTCATGTTCAGAACGTCCGTGTATTGAACTGCCACGCTGTTCATGTTAGCAGCACAGAGAATCTTGCCACGCTCATTAGTAGAGCGGGTGGGCATTTCGTCCACGAGAACATCCATGCCGTCATTGACAGACAGCTTTCGCCCCGGAAGAAGAGCCGCCATACCGAACTTTGTGATTGAGGGAAAACCTGCTTGAACAGCATCGAGCTTCGCTGTTCCCTTGGTTGTCCGGGTGATGGTATCGCATAGCTCCGCAGCAACTTCATATCTCAGGGCGTCGGATATGATCACGAAGGCGCGGGAGTTTTTCCCCGCAAGCGGCTTAACATAGTGAGAGTAGAAGTCTCTTTGCTTGTCGATCTCGGACACATAACCCAATGCGGCAAGGTTGTCAGAAATTGCTTTTGTCCAGCAGCCAGTCAGCTCCTTGAGGAACCAGTTCTGATACATCCCCTCAACGTAATCTGCCGCGTGTTTCAGCTTATCTTCCAGAAGCACATTGCTGTTCTTGAGAGTGCAGCCGAAGGCATAGTGGAAGTGCCGATAGAAGCTATCCATCTCATACGCCTTCTCCGTATAGAGCTTCCAGATTGCTTTCGGTTCTACGATATGGAAGCCCGCTGCATTCTCCTGATAAAAGCTCTGAATCTTTGCAATGTAGTAGAGGCAGTCATAATAGTTGTTGAAGCGCTCAATCCATCCGGAGGTACGGCGGTTTTCAGCCGTTTTCAGCATCAGCTCGGTCTTTACCACATGATCTGCGATTTCAGAGAAGAAACGGCTCAGAATGACCTCGTGAATGGACGGGAAAATGTCTGCTGTCAGTAGCGTTTCAATATCCTGCTTTTCAAAGCGGGAAGCAAGATGCAACTCCTGCTCCACGTTGCGACACAGCTCCCAAAGCGCACCGTTGTCCTCGCGGTTGCGCCATTCGTGGACAATACTGTAACAATACGCCTTGTTGGAATCAGAGATGAAACGCTCCAAGCCTTTGAGAACGCTGGGATTCATCGTCTGCGCAAGGGCAGTCAGCAGCACATGAGCGGAGAACAGGTTAAGCGTTTTTCCGTCCTCATGGATATAGCCCGTGTACTTGCGGGCAAGCTGCCAGAAGGCGTCAATGTTACCGAACTTCTTGATATTGCTGAGAACGGCGTTGTTTTCCTCATCCTGTCCTGCAGAAAGGACAGCAATAAATACATCCTGCGCAGAGCCGCCGTTTAGTCCTGCCAGCACAGCCATAATGTCAATATGAAGCTGCAACGGTGTATGGTATTCTCGACCAATTCTTTTCAGCCTTTCAATCCGCTCTTTGCTGTCAAAGAATTTTGCGTACAGTTTTACCGTCTTGCGCATCGCCGGACTTGCCTCGATATTCAGCTCATTCATGCGCGTAGAGATAAGGTCGGAGCGATATTCTTCACTGAACTTCTCAATATCCAGCAGCCAATTATCCTTTGGATCAGCATAAGAGAAGGGATTATAAATCAGGTAGTTCCCTGAGAGGTCATCGTGCAGAAGCATCTTTTTCACGGCAAAGTTGTTCGTCCCGGTGAGCTTGATGATTGTTACATCAGGGATGTAAAGCTCATCAAGCATAGCCTCGAACTCTCGATCCTCGTCCTGCCAGAAGATGATCCGCCTTTGATAGAACTCCGGCAGAGGGGCGGCAAAACGTTCTCTGAGTGTAAATTGAATAGATTCTATGGACATAACCGTGTATTCCTTTCTTGGCTAAGAATATTATACATAGCCTATCTCAGAAACGCCTATCACGCCTCTGCGTAAAATGTGTATTCCTAACGTATCCGCTTCAAACTTTCTTTGATTGAAATTAAGTGGCGCGAAGTTTTCCTTTTGAAATTGCTTTGGAAGGAACTTCTCATACTGAAAAACATCAATGCCTATGTATTCAAGCACGTCTTCGGGCAGCGTATAATCCTGCTTCACAAGTCCAAACATCGTAAATCCTGTATCAATGCAGAAGCTCATAACTGCGCTATAACCACAGTTATAGGCGAATGATCCAATAGCAGAGCCGATAAAGCTGCCAATCATGAACCCCACGACTGGGATTCCAATGAAAGATTGAACAACCGTTCCTCCTGCAAGTGCAGCAGAAGAAATCATAAGTTCTTTGACCATCTCTTGTGCCAGATCGGATCGTGTCATCTTGCCCGCAGCAACTTTGAAGGCATTCTTCATGGTGTCCATAGCAAGGACTGTTGCCATACCAACAATAGAGGGTGAAATACCTTTCAATGCTTCTCCAAGCATACCGGATTTGCAAGCAATAGTAATTGCAGCGGACACGCTGCCTCGGACAAACCCTTCACTACCACCTTGGAGAGCGGCAAAGCCTATACGTTGAAACTGCTTTTCGTCCAATTCTCCGCTCTTGATCAGATGGTCGATTGCCTTGTAAATCTCCGGCGCAACATTCAGAACAACAGAAATTGTTGCAGCGGTAAGTCCTGACTTGAATGCTTGCTTGGCAAGGTACTCGAAGTGAATCACTTCATCAGCAGAGACACCGAGAAGTTTCAATTTTTCGGTGGATATATCGCCTTCTTTAGCCAGTACAGCCAAAGCCTTTGCATCCGCCTCGGTCAGAGGAATGGACTCCGTGCCTTGACCATCCCTCAGTCGGTCTGACAGCATTCTGAGCGTGTCTTGATACCGCTCCATTTGCTCAGGTCGAATTGTCGATTCGGTTGCAATCTTTTGTCTCAGCCAAGCACAAGCCTCTTTTAGCTGATCCGCTGGGATTACACGCACCTGACCGCAATAAATTGGGTCATGGAGAACGGAATCATCGGTAAAGCCCCGCTTTTCAAGAAACACATTCAATGGGTCTTTGCCTCCGGCTGATTTGTACTCGTTGAAACGCTCGAAAACGCTTTTGGCTTGCTGCTTTGCGCTGTCAGCCCCGGTTTTATAGTATTTCAAGCCGAAGAGTTTTTCAAAGTTGCTGCTTATGTCAGCAGAGGCAAAGTCATGGCTTCTATCTACAAAAGCTCTGTTCGCAGTATCACGGGCGGTTGCATTGATGTTAAAGGTGTTTGCGTGCCAGAACTCAGCAATATCTCCCTTGAGGGCATCCGGCTTTGTCTTGAAGCCTTCAAATGCGTTCAGATCGTGGATGAGTTTGGCAATTTCTGCGTCAACCTGATCGACATAGACGCCGCCCTCATGACAGGCAAACTGAACACCAGCTTGTTTTTCAAAAAAGGCATAGCCTTCCTCAAAGGCATCCATAAATTATCCCTCCACAAAGGATCTCAAGCCATCCTCATAGAAAACCTTGATGAGCGTTTTATACTGCTGCGCTTTGACTGCATTTACCGTCTTATTATAGTCAATCAGCATCTTAGGCGCACCCACAACGACAGGCATGATCTTGTCTACGAAACCGCCGCTGAGCTTCTTTGCATATTCAGCCAGTGCATCAGGATGTGTCATGCCGCGATCCTTGCTGAACTGCCAGAACTCGGTGTAGTGCTTTTTGCTATCCTTGAGCTTCATCCAATCGCTCGTAGTATCATCTACATACAGTACAGCCCGCTTACCAAGCCAGCCATAGTGCATTCCCAGCTTATTGAACGCATCTGGAATTGTTTTGCTCTGTTCCTTGGCAACGCTTGTCTGCCCAATAAAAAGGATGTGCTGCGTGGATGGAATCTGCGGCAGATTGTCCTTGTAGTTTTTTACCGTGTAAATCGCAGCAGAAACACTGTCATCCTCAACGCCGACAATGCTGTCTCCGGCATCATCCTTCTGACCGATAAGTTGAATTAGATAGTTGGCATAGACCATATCCTTATCGTCGCAGACAATAATCAAAGGGAGTTCGTTCTTCTGCATTCCGTCCCCAAACATTTTCCCACTACTCCTTTACTTGACTTTGATAAGGAAATTGATCGTTGCGCTTGTTTGCTCAATTATGTAGTCAATTTCCTCTGGATTCACCGCGTCGTTATGCTTTACATAGTGATTTTGATACTTGCAAAGATAATCGACGGTTTTTATCACGAGGTTTCTAATCTCCGTGTGATAGCCGCTGAGTTTCGACCCTAATTCTGATGTCTGGTTTTCAAGACTCTTCCCATTGCCGAGAATCTGTTTCACCAGAAGCTCTAACGAAAGCCTCATGTCATCCAGCACATTTCTGTCAAACTTCTTTTCAGCATATTTTGTGATGCCGCTTTTATACACCGTCTGTGCTGCTGGACAGACAGAGAGCTGGGAATAGGTCAGCGGCATAATGCCAGCTTCAAAGTTATCTGTCTGTTTTATGAGTTCTCGTTTGAGCAGTGCGAGAATTGCGTTGCAGTTTCGAGACAGCAGCCCATGAAACTGCATGATTTCTTCCCGCTGCTCTGCGATTTCTGGCACATAATCGCCATACAATGCGTTTGCTCGATTGAGTAAACCATACAAGCATTTCTCGTCCTGTGGAGACGCGGAAAGTGCGCTGGAAAGTTCATCAATGAAGGATTGCAGCATATCTAATTCGCTCTTGACCATGCTGTGACCGCCTCACTTTATCTTCGCCAGCACATCGGCAAACAGCTCGTAGTTGTGCTTCACGCCATCATCAAGGTCAATCTGAATGTTCTGATCGGCAAGATGATGGATTTTCTCTTCGTACTTCTGAATCTCAAGAGCCTGTTCTTGGAGCTTCTTCTGCTGCTTGGTCAGCTTCACGCGCTCCGCAGCTCCGGCGTGTTCGATGGCGTCCGCGAGGTGAGTGAGCTGGGTGCGGTAGCGCTCCTGCTGCTCGTGAACATAGTCGGTACGCATCCGGGCAAGAAGGTCACTCTGGTAGCGGTGCATATAGACCAGCGCCTTGAAGCCGTTCTTCTTGCCGCTGTCGAAGAGCCAGTAGATCGGACGCTTCTGATAGGTTTTCAGATGGTCGGCATAGAAGTCATTCAGGAAGTAGCTGCGGATAACTTCGCGGGGCATACCCTTGCCGCCGAGCGCATCTGCGATGAACTTGAGGTTTTCTTCCAGCGTTTCCTTGCCGTAGACAGTTTCCACCCACTTCACAAACCGTCCGGTGATGTCATCGTCGAAGTAGTCATCATCGCAGATGGGGATGATATTGTCCGTGTCAATCGGGAAAGACTTGTAGTTAGCCTGATTGACCTCGTGATAATAGGAGCCATAGGAGACAGAACCGTCCGCGTTCTGCTTTGCGAACTTCTCAAGCTCAGGATCATCGCCGTCAAGCGTCTTGGTGGTCTGCTCGATTTTGCTGTACCCAGCAAAAACCAGACCGGGCTTGTCCAGTGAATACCGTCCGAACATACATCCCACGGCATAGGAAATGAGGGAGACGATCTCGTCGCGCATGGTGCGGACGTAATTGCTGCCCTTCATGGACTCCGGCACTTCGTCCTTGCTATCGAACACCCGATGCACGGTCACATCCCTGTCCGCCACGTCCGGCGTCAATTCATCTTGCAAGCCGTAAATGTCAATGAAAATGCGATTGATTTCTTCTTCGTTCTTTTTGAGCTGCTGGAAGCGGTCTTCGCATTCCTGTTTCCATGCTGTGTAGGCAGCAAAAAGGCTATTTCCAATAAGTAAAGGATTCCTCTTAAAACCCCACGAGACTTCAAAGGTGTCCCAATCGTTTCTCGAAATTGCGATACAATCACGCACTATACCGGCGCAATCTGCCTTTGGCACAGGAGCTTTTTGGATAATGCCCGCACTATAATTTACAGTTGGGCTGATAACCTGAAAAATGTTTCCCCACAATTTTGTATTTAGTCCACCTAGAAGATTGAGAAAGTCATCTTCACACTCGAAAGAGAATATGCCGCCAGCAGCATTTGAGATCATTGAGTTAGCGGTTGTCTCCCGAAAGGAAATCTTCCCTATCCCAATTACTGCCCAAGTTATTCCATGCTGAAAATAAAGAGGAACATTGAATATACGCCTTGACCAACTCGTTGTTCCCGGATCCTTCGGATTATGTGTTACCCAGTATTTAATTTCTGAGCCATCATTTTCCCAGTTAACGACGTATTCAAGGTTCCCATACCAACGCCTAAATTCGCCGCCTTTTTGGAAATGGAACCATTTTCGCGGAGAATCCTTTGATTCCCCAATTCTATTTGCTGCGACCTCCCAATGAAAGCGCAAGAACCTCTCATTGTCAGCAGTAGATAGTCCGCTACCGACATCGTGATGTAGGCTGATTGCATCCTTGCTTGAAAGTAATGAAAGCATCTTGTCGCTCAGCCAGTACACTATCGGGGAATCTTCGACTTTCAAAAAGTTGTCTTGTGAAATGCAAAAGCTATTCTCCGCCGAAAAGAATCGTAGTTGCTTTTCCGTTTCATTATCAACAGCACTTGGGCTATCGAACAATCTTCGGTACACCGCTTTATATCCACTTAAAGGAGAAGAACGAATCACAAAAGCTGTTGTACCAAAGTCAGCACCAAAAACGCCCCTTCCTAAGTGAAGCATCGTGTTAATGGAACTATTGTGAAGAAGCGCACCTCTCATCTTAGCGTAGGAACTTAGGAACATCCATACAGGAATGTTAATCATCGCAGTGTAGCCGTTAGCACATGACAAGCGGTTCGCTTGCTCCATAAAGACTGTACTCATGTCTGACTTGGTATTTGGAAAATGCTTTTTTACATACGAGCTTAGTTTATTTCCCATGCCACTGCTTCCCATGTAAGGCGGATTCGTGACTACAACATCATACCTTTGCGCCATAACCTCCGCTACTTGAATCAACGGCAGGATGCTGTTCAGCACGATCTCGCGGAACATACTGATGTCAGCCTGCACTTCCTCGACTCTGGCATAGAGGGAAGCAAAGTCCACCTGAGAGATATTGAGGATAGAGCCATATTCCTTTGCATCCCGCAGCTCGTCCATCAGCGTTCCGAAGTCCTTTTGGAGATTCGGATCGTTGTTGGTGAAGTATTCGACGGAGCTGCTGTCCAGTCCGTTGCTTTCAACGATAGCATACACATGAGGCTGAATACCACGGGAGAAGATGCGGCGGTCGTACTGCCGTGCCTTCATCATGACTGCAAAATAGGCAAGCTGCGCCGCACGGTCGTCAATGTCCAGACCGTAAAGGTTATTTTCCAAAATGCTCTGCGCCGCGTCGCGCTGACTATATCCGGTTGCCTCATAAATCTGCATCAGCACATCAAAGGCATAGACAAGGATATGACCGCTGCCCATGCAGGGGTCAATGACCTTGATGTCTTTGACATCCAGCGTGGCGTACTCGTTCTGAATCTCGTCAAGCTGCTTGCGTACTTCCTGCGTCTGTTCCGCTTCGGGCAGATAATACTTCCAGCCCATTTTGTCGGCAATCAGCTTTTCCGTTGCAATGCGTTCGGATTCCGCTTCGTGCCAAGTCATTTCATCCAAGCCGCGACCGTCCGCATAGATGCCCTCGTTTTTGCGCTTGTCTACATAGATTCTGCCAAGGCTGTTTTCAACCATGTAGCGGACGATCCAGTCCGGAGTGAAGAGCTGTGTTGCGGAAGGGATGCGCTCTTTGGTGATTTTCACATTCTTCTTGAGCAGCGCAAAGGTATCATCCTTGAGTTCGGAGTTGTAATACTGATACAGCCAGCCGATGATCTGCACCTGATCCGTCCAGTCCGCTTCGGGAATATCCGCGACCATGTGACCGAGAACGCTGTCCTGCTTCAAAATGTTGTTCGGCAGCAAAAGCTCGGTATAGCCGCCCATTTTCTCAAACATACGGGGAAGAGGGGCGTTCAGGGCGTTGCACTGCGTCAAAAGCAGATAGCGATAGAGACCTTCGGTGTCATTGCTCTCGATATACTCCGCAACTTTCTCCCGGTTCAGTCCCGGAAGGTCAAGGTGCAGGACATCACTCAGAATCTCCGGCTTGAACGCGCCGGTGCTGCCGGAAAAGACGCGAATATGGGAAGGCAGATAGTTGTTGACCTCCATAAAGCGCAGGGCAATAAAACGGTTGAACCAAGTGTAGGCAACCTCTTCCATGACCTGTGTGTAGCCCTTTGAGCGGATCTGATCGACAAGCTCCTTGCGCTGTTTCTGCTCATCGCCGGTCAATGCGCGTCCGCCCACCGTCACGGCGTTTGCCTCGCCGCAGCCTTCCTTCGTGATTCCATACTGATAAGCTCTCTGCGACACCTGAGCGATCAGCTCGTTCCGCGCCCAGATTGCAAATCGCTGTATTGCACCTTTATTCATGCTCGTAATTCTCCTTTAGTTGATCTGAACGCCGTCGCAGCTTTCCAACGTTTTTAGCAGCTTCTCGCGGATTCCATCGACGTACCGGTCAATATCCTCCTTGGATTGCAGACGCTTGACAGAACAGAGGTCATACCGGCGAAGTGTCGTAATCTTCGGCATCTTCGGAGCGGGCTGTGCCGTACCTGTACCGACCGGGGTAGTGCGCTCCTGATGAGACGCAGACATAACCTCCATGCGGCGGCAGATATTGTCCTTGTAGGTAAGAAGCTGGGTGATCATAGCGTCCAGCTCGGTGAGAGAGAAAGCGTTCTTTGCTGCCTCGCGCTTGCCGACAAAGTAATCGTCTGCCTGATGCAGCAGAACTCCTGCATCCCGTGCCTCAGTTGCAAGCTGATGAACGTCCTGCATACACTGACGGATATTCTCGGCAACCTCATCCTTCTTCAAATCCAGCAGACCGGAGTATGCCGTTTTGACCTTTTGAATCAGCTCCGGCAGCTCACCAATGCGGTCATAGGGCTTCGGCTGTGCAAGGATGGTCGCAATAGTATGGAAGATCTCCAATGTATCCGCATCAGAAGCAAAGTAGTCACGTTCCTTGTTCACGCGCTCCATCTGACGCCGTGCCTCATCATACACACTCCGCTGCGACTTGAAGAAGAACTCCACACCCTCCATGTCCTCAGAGCAGTCCAGAAGGTCTTCCTGACGCTGCACCATGCGTGTGAGCAGCGCAACATTGTCCCTACGCTGACTCAGAACATCATTCATAAGGTCGCGGGCTTTTGTGACAACTTCCTTTTCCGGGTAACGGAACTCAGAATAGGCTTTATCAAGAAGCTCCTGATAATGCTCCTGCTTTTGGGTAAAGGTGCCCAGCACGAAGCGGATCAGCCCATCCTCATCAGAAGGAATATCCATCGCGCCAAGATAGTCCCGGAGGAAGGCAATGCTTTTGCGCATAAGGTCTTCGGACGGGGCAATTCTGCGGGTAACGACTGCCTTGTCGATCTCGGATTTTTTGCGCAGATAATCAACCAGTCTGCGCTCGTCCTTGCCAACCAAAGCACCGCCGTATTTGATGGAGATTTTCTGCTGAGAGATCAAACGAGCAATCAGCGCAGCAATATCAATTTCACGCCAGCCGTAGGGAATCGCCTGATACCGGCGCTGCACATCGCCCATTGATGTGCTGAGCATCTTTTGATTTTGAAGCTCAAGCCACTGGCTGATCTCGTTCAGCGCATCCTCGTTGTTTGCACCCTGACCGTTGAAGGCAATCTGCCCGTCATCCGCTCCATTCAGGATGGAAAGAATGTCTGCGTCGCTCTCTACGAAACGGTTGACCATGTTGAGCTTGGAATAGACGCTCTCAACCAGACCATTCATCGCGGCGTCCAGCTTGTCTTTCGCGTTGCCAGTCTTGATGTCCATGACTTCGCCGTGGACAATGACCTTTGCACCGACGATAGCTTTTTCAATATAGCTACGCGCTCTTTCTTCCAGAATACGCGCTTGCTGCTGCCGCTTGCGGATGATGTCCTGAATGCTTTCAGGAAGCTGAGATACATTCCGCTGTTTGACATATTTGCGGATCTTCATCGCCTGTTCCAGCTCATCAAAATACGGCGTCTCATTGGACAGTACAATGATTGCTTCATTGTTGACCTGAGAATCCATAATGAGCCGTTCGTTCGGCGCACCGTAGTAGTCGCTTGCAACGGTCACAATGCGAAGCCGCATTCCTCCGCAAGCAGAGCCATTCAGGGTCTCGTCAATGTATTGGTCATAGGCGAAGTCATACTTGTCATGCTTGAATTTCTTGGAGGGATATATTTCTCCGTAAACCGTCTGTGCAATGCTGGTGATAACCTGCGCACTGTCAACCGGTGTATTCTTGATGTCAATGGCAATATCCTGTTCCTCGTCCGTCAGGAAGGCATAGGTATCGCCGTTGCGAGAAATGTAGTTCTGCGAGAGAAGCCTTTCCAGTGAGGCGGAAACCGACGCCCGCAGCGCAATCTTATCTGTGCGGATGTCATCGATCATGAGAATGGAAATATTGTCGATATTTGCCTTGATGTCCTCAATATAGCGCACAAGATACAGGAGCTTCAGAACACTGACATCCTGCTGCTCAAGTCCATCGTGATTGTCTGCCGCAGTCTGGCAGCGGTCGATAACCCGTCGGATGGGGCTTTCGAGGAATGTGTGAACTGTATTGTAAAACAGATGGAACGGAACCAGAGCGTTTTCATCCTTATCCTTCACATCCTGTGCTGCTTCTTGGAAGCCGGAGAGCATGGAACGCTCACCGCCGGACAGATGCTTACCGGAATTTCCGTGCTTGCGAATCTCGGCAAGCACTTTCTGGATCACGATGAACTGATACGGCACAAAGGGGAAAGTTGCAGAAAACTCCGCACCATCGGTAAAGCCCTTGATGTCAAGAACGGGATTGTTGAAGGTATGGAGGTTTTTGAGTACGGCGTGTTCCTTGTCATAGACCATGCGAAGAAGCTGATCTGCCGCATCTGTTTTCGCCAGAACACGCTTTTTGATGACTTCATCAACGGAGGACGAGGAAAGGCTGAGGCGCGTATTGAAGCGTCCCTGAATTTTGGAGAAGTCATTACCGGTGATATGGACAACGGAGTCAATCGCCTCCTGACTTGTCACCATGACCCAAACCTTGCCGTGGCAGCGAATGCCAATCTCTTCTACAAGAGATTGCAGATTGATCATCAAGTCACCATCGTCACCGATGTACTGACCGACTTCATCCACCATAAACAGCAGTCGGAAATCCTTGCCCTTGCCGTCTACATATTCCTGAATGTCAGCTACGAGCTGGGCGATGCTCAGTTCATTCGTTTCCTCACCATTGAACCAGTTCCGCGCCGCCTGTTCGCTCATGCCGAGCGTAGATTGCAGAACAGAAACAATGTCATCCTCAAAGAACGCAAAGGAATCGCGGGTCTCCGTCCAAGGCGCACCATTGACCTTCTCAAAGGCTTCGCGGAACTGCTGCGTCTTGCCTTGCTTTTCAATGAAGCGTTCCAGCTTGGCAATTTTCAGATCATCGCCGTAAAACCCGCAGTGATTGTAGAACATCTTTGCAAAGACGCGCAGCACTGCGGTCTTATCCTTCGTGAGAGGACCTTCGATGTCAATGTTGAAAAGGATAGACTGCGTAGGCACGGACACACTTTTAACCGCCTGAGCATACATCATCGGGTCATCAAATTTGTCTGCAAAGTAGTCAATCGCTCTTTTACCGCAGACTTCCTGATTGGAAAGCAGGTAAGAGAGGATTTTCAGGAAATGAGATTTACCACTTCCAAAGAAGCCGGAAATCCACACGCCGATTTTATCAGTCGGCTGGTCGATAGCCTTTGTGTAGTTGTCAAAGAATGTGCGGAAGTGACGGCGAAGCTCCTTGGTAATTATGTATTCGCTGAGTTCCTGTTCCAAACTCCGGTCATCATCCTGCATAACCTTGATAACGCCGTTGATGTCTCTTTCAATGTCCTTCTGGAACATATTCTGTATTTTCACGTTGCTACCTCCATTATAGCAGATTGAATGCCCGATAATAATTGCCTTCTTTGAACTCGTCGAATAGATTGAGCGTCTGTCCATTGAAGGTTCCGGGATAGAACATCACAATAGGGATGTCTTCAAAGAGATGCTGCATACTATCAAGCATCTTATGGGAACGCATAAACGGATGAATTTTTCCAATTCCTGTCATGAAGAGAACATCCTGCCCTTTGATATGGGGTGAATAGTCCATCTTGGCAAGGAGAGCTTCCGGTGTGGCGATCTTCTGCAACTGATCCAGAAGATACTTTTTGCCTCGTTTTTCTTCTAACCCTGCAACTGATTTCAGAATGCGCTTGTCCTCCAAAAGGGAGAGAAACACTTCATAAAGGTCGCACTCAATGATCCGATATGGCGTGTTCACCTCACTTTTTAATCTGCGAATATAATCCTGAACGATCAACTCATCCTCCGCTTTGTAGCAGAAAACATGGATACCAACTTCGTTGCTCAGTCCTTTGTTTTCAAGGAAATCCTTATTCGAGATACGCTCTTTGATCCTGTCTAATTCCTGTTTTATCATGGTCGTGTCCGCCCGCCTATCTAAAGTAATTAAATGCCGGAAGTGCATCATAATCGTTGTTTGCTTCGATACCTCGTTCAAGTTCTTCACAGAGAAAAACGGGATTCAGCGTGGTGTCTTTCAGCCCGTCCAGATACCCTGTCTCTATCAGCATCCGAATGAGAACGCTTTTGATTTTGGTGATTGTCGCATCACTCCAAGCGGCAACAGAATCATCCTGTGCTTGCAATCTGGAAAAAAACGCATTCATGTCTTTCCTTGAGAAGTTCATGTCCTGATTGCGGTATTTTTCGCCTATCACCTGAATCATAAACTCCCAGACCAAACGATTATACCTCATCACCGCGTATAGATTGATCTGCTTTGCAATCTCATTTTGTGCAGAGGCAAGCTCGTGAACAAGCTGATCGTTGCCGAGCGCGTCCAGCCGCTTATAACAAGCTCTTGCCAAACGGGAAACTTGTCTCTCTGTTGGATATTGAAAGAGGTTATCCTTCTTAATCCGCTCGATTGCCTCATCAATTTTCAAGCCAGAAACATAGTATTTTGCAGCAATTCTTATCTCGTAGAAGAGAAACTGTTCAGCAGTTAAGCTGCCGTTATAAGGGTGCGTCTGATTCATTCAATTTGCTCCATTCCTAATAGCATACTGTACCATATTGCCTGTCCCATATTTAGGACTGTGTTGTGTTGTCAGGGACAAACTCCACAATGTCACCGATATTGCAGTCAAGGCAAATGCAGATTTTTCTCAGAGCTTCCATTGACACGTCTTCACCTTTTCTGAGCTTGGTCATTGTGCTTGAAGAAAGACCGGACGCCTTATGAAGATCACCCTTGCTCATTTCCTTATCGACGAGCAGTTTCCACAACTTTTTGTAGCTTGCTTTCATGACTTTCACCTCAGCAAAGTATGTAAAATAAACCTAACTTATATTATAGCACAAGAAGGTCTGCTATTCAATAGAGTTTCGTAAACTTTGGGTGAATACGACCGATTTGCACGAGACGTTCATCATTTTCGATTTGGATGATATACAGCTAAAGGGAAAGACTGTGCCGGTCAAAAACCAGCACAGCCTTTTTGTTATTCTCTCTGATTATCTCGAATTTGCTCAGGCTCTTGGACTACACTCGGCTTGAGGAAAATATCTACATTTGCCTTCATGGTGTCGATCATCCGAGCTTCCTTTTTGAGCTTCGCACGTTCATCATAGAGCCGCTGTTGCTCTTCAAGAAGTCGCTGCTGTTCCGCTTGCAGTGTCTTCAAGCTCGGCAGTTTTTCATCGCCCTGCATGGCAAGTAATGTGCTTCTCGCTGCCTCAAAGATCACAAGCTCGGCTTCGTGCTTTGCTTTGAAACCCGGCTTATCTTTTGCCTTCTGGAATGCGTCATATACGGGCTTGAGCCGCTGGTAGTTGGAGATATTTTTGATAAGCGGTTGGACTTCCCGAAGACGTGCTTCCACAACTTTCAGTTCCTTTCCGGTACGGTCATAGGAGCTGTGAACATCCTCGACCTTCTTCTCAAGATCGGCGTATTGGAGCAAGTTGTTTTCCGTGAGATAGTTGAGTGTCCGTGCCGCTTCCTTGAGGATAGTGAGCTTTGCTTTATGCTCGTAACCCTTGCTGTCGATGAGCCTGATCCGCTCCTGAATATCTCCGATGAGAGAGATGCCCTTCGGCGTGGTCTGTCTTTGACTTCTTCGGGGCGTCCGTCCGGCAATCCGCTCCTTGATGCGTTCCTCGGTGTAGTTCTCTCCGATGGTTTTAGACCGGGTAAACCGCTCCTGACCTTCAGCGCGGAAGGAGATATATTTGCCGGTCTTGATTTCATAACCGGCTTCCTGCATAAGCCGCAGAAAATCATCGTAGTCCTTGGCTGTGATGACAAGCCGGTCGATGGTCTGCTTGAGTTTTTGCTTCCAGCTCGTGCCGCGTTTGGCTTCGGTGTACTCCTTGTAGCCCATGCCCTTGTTCTGAGAGGGAGGGATAACAGAGAGACCGTTTTCCTTACAGAGCCGGTCGCTGACCTCGCGCATATCATAGTAAATCCGCTTGTAGCTCTTGTATGCGTGGTAGTCCACAAAGTCAACCGCATTGAAAATCAGATGGTTATGAACATGGTCTTTGTCAATGTGAGTGGTCAGCACATACTCATATTTTCCTCCGAGAATTTCGTCTGCAAACTGCTTGCCGATCTCGTGGGCAATCTCCGGTGTGACCTCTCCAATTTCAAAGGACTGGATCACATGACGGGCTATGATCCTGACCGGATTCATCCCTTTTTGCTCGGCTATTTTCCGCGTCCATTCAAATTCCCGCGCTGCGGTCTCGCTGGCACAGCCGTAGGACGAGACCAGCAGCTTCTCGTCGGTCTTTTCGGGATTCAGAATGTACGCGATTGCCTTGCTCAAAGTTCCTCGGATTGCTTTGATTTTAGTAACTGCCATACCGCATCCATCTTTTCTTTCAGCTCGTCAATATCGTCCTGATAGAATCGCCCCGTCGAGTTGATTCTACGGCAGACGGTATTGATGTTCACGCCGATCTTGTTGATTTCGGCGGCGAGCTTTTTCTGCTCCGTGTAGTCCACAACGATAATGTAGCCGTCGATCAGCATCTTCCTTGCATACGCACCGAAGTTCTCCGTGCCGATCATTTCCATCTTCTTTGCAATCGTTCGTTCTTCCTGTGGTGTCAGCCAAATCTTCTTCTGAATGTCTCGCGTTCTTCGTACCATGCTGCGCCCTCCGTCGTAAAGATTAGAAGGGTTTGGGACTATCCCAACAAGCAAAAATCTGATGTTAAGGGCAGGGTCTCCTTAACTGATTTTTCTCCGGTGGGTACTCACCGGATTTGCTTGCTAATCTCCCAAAATCGTATTCCCCGAAGATTCCTCCGTGAAATGTCCCTTCACTTTACAACGGACACAATAAGAGCGTTTGTTGAGTACCAGATTTCAGAAAAGTCAAAAATTCATTGGATTTCCCATGTGAAAGCCACGGTGTCCGATACGTCAATATCATCTGGCTCGATTTCGGGTGCAGCGCATTTGCTCATTGCCATAAGAGGCTGAATACAGTCTTCGACCTCATAGCTCGTTCTGGAATACACATTGAGTTCGCCCCAGTTATAGTCGATATTGAGTAGCTGTCCCAGCGCATTGCCAGACGCCTTGCAAAGAATCTCCGCCTTCGCTCTGGCGTTCTCCGTCGCGCTGTTCAGGAGCTCTTCGCTTACCGTTGCCGGGTTTTTCACCGTAAACGCAATGCTGAGTTCCGGCTTCGCACCGCATTCTGCAATCGCAGAAATAACCTGTGCAAGTTGCTTGCTGTCGAAGTCAAAGGCGAGTTTTAGGCGGTAGGTGCAAGCATATCCCACAAACTCCCGCTTGTAATTTCCTTGCCGATCCTTGACGTTCTCGTACCTTGTCTGGACATCAAAGCTCGTGGTTTTCAAGTCTTCTTTGCGATACCCAACGCGGACAGCGACACCCTGCAATTTTTCAATCCTCACGGAAGCTTCCAACATTGCGTGGTCATAGGTTTCGGATAAGACTTCAATGTTCAGGGAGAGGATGATGTAATCCGGTCTGGCGGAGGCATTGCCTGTCCCTTTTACAGTGATCGTTCTCATTGCTTTCTCCCGTCCTTTCTGGAATTGAAGTCCTCATCAATACGCTTTTTCCAATCCGTACCTAGCGGTACGCTGCAACGGACAGCGGAAACCGCTTCGCTCAGAACTTCATAGTTGAGCTGCGTTCCCTCGCGGTCAGAGTGGTAGTTGACCGCTCGGTCTGCTCCGATTCCAAAATGCTTTGCCGTCTCAACTGCATCAATGTTTGCGCCGAGGAATAGAAACTCCCAGCCGTACTTTTCCTTCTGCCGCTCAATCAGCTTCTTGACCTTCTCGCTATCATAACGGCGGCTTGCATTCTCCATGCCATCCGTTGTGATGACGAACAGCGTGTGTTCAGGCACATCCTCAATTCTTGCGTACTTATGGATATTTCCAATGTGATGAATTGCTCCGCCAATAGCATCCAGAAGGGCAGTACAGCCGTGAACGTAATAGTCCTTGTCGGTCATCGGCTCGACCTTCTGAACCGGTACACGGTCATGAATAACCTCGCTCACGTTGTCAAAGAGGACGGTAGAGATCAATGCCTCGCCATTCTCCCTTTTCTGCTTTTCAATCGTGGAGTTGAAGCCTCCGATGGTGTCTGCTTCCAGTCCGCTCATTGAGCCGCTGCGGTCAAGGATGAATACGATCTCCGTTAAGTTCTTTCTCATGTTCAGTACCTCCGCATATAAAAATATGACTGCTTGGTGTCTCACCTTACAGTCATATTGTACTTTGGTATTCACTTCGTTTGGTCGCATGGCAAGCGACATTATTCCAGCGATGAGAACAGCTCCCCGTCAATGCTTATAACGTCATCCATCGGAATCTTCGTGCCGTCCTGCATGGTGATTCGCCGCTCAAAATCATCGACTTTTTTGAGCGCGCCGGTTGCCATTATATATTTGCCGCCAGCCTTCCGCTCATCAGGCTGGAAGTAGGTAATGGTGACTTCCGGTGCATCATCAAGGGCGTCCATGAGAAGCTGATACTTCATGTCCAATGCAGTCAATGCTTCCTCGTCAAGCTCGATCTTATCATCGGTTAGACGCCCGGTTTCTTTGATGGCAGCATCGTAGCCGGTGAGTGCTGCGAAGGGAGCGAACTGCGCCGCACGATCTGACATTGGCATCTGTGGTCGCGTCTTGGAGACGTGGTGAGGACGCCCCATAATCTCATCATATTTGCTTTTCATGTGCATCCCACATCTCCTTTTACAGTCAAATAATAGTTACAGCGTTGCCTTTTTCCACTTCCTGATCTTCGTTCTAAATGTTCCAAAGGGAGCAACGGTATTGACGTGAATAAACTTGTAAACCTCCCATACCGCTGTTTTGGTAGCATCATCTGCCCACTTTCTCATGTGCGGTTGAAATAACTCTTCTTCACTCATAGAATCAATCATTGTCTGGATAGAAGTAACGTTTTCTTTTAACTGATCCTTCAATTCCACTAAGGATGAATGAGAGTATGTATCTGTGAACCATTGGTATAGATCGCCCAGCTGATTCCACCTAAACAGTTCTGATGGTGTTTTCACTTCAACTCCGCGCTTCTCGTCATTTTCCCATTTTAGAAGCAGCGTTGTCCAACCGATCTGATAAGCAAGATTCTCAGCCGGTGTTCTGTCCACCTCGGCTACTCTTATATCTTTTAGGGCTTCCGGAATAGAATCAAATTCAGCAATGTATTTTTCAAAGCCTTTGCTGATTTCGGCTTTTAATTCCTCTTTATCCTTGTATGTTCTCAAAATATTTTCTCCTTGAAATTGAATTGCTGTTCACGCCTTATGCCCGCCGATCTGAGCATTTCGGTCCTTTGCGGTTGCGCCTTCTTCAAGATTCATCGCCTTGAGGATCGCGTTCTTTCCGTACTTCTTCTTGATGGCGAGAGCAGCCTTCTGAATTTTTCGTTCCCGTTCCAAGGCAGCGTCTTCGGCTTTCCGCTTTTCCTCTTCGGCGGCATAGTCGGTGAAGAGGTCGAGCTGAACAGCACCGTCATTTTTCTTCGGCGCGTCCACTTCCGGCAGGACATGATTTGCCACAACATACATACGGCGGACAAGAAGATTCTTGTCCACAATCCGGTCGAAGAGTTCTGACACAGCACACATTATTTTGCGCGTGGATGATGTGTGTTCGCCAAGGTTGATAGAACCGTGCGCCTGTTTGGGAATCTCCCGACCATAGGGGTCTTTCTCCACCGCGCCGTGATACCTTGCCCGCCGCGCCGGATCGGTCAGGTTCTCAATGTCATAGCCAACGGTAAGAACCATCTGATCGGTGACAAGCCCCTTGTCCACCAAGTCCAGCACAAGCAAGTCCGTCATTTCCCGGACAACCAGCTTCGCCTTCTGCGGCTCATAGGGGCAGTGCAATACCTGACCGGAGCTGAGGCTGTTGGAGCTGGGACGGTATGCCTTGATTGCTTCAATGGTAGTTGGCTCCCAGCCCCACGCATGGTCGATGAGCAATTCCGCATTCTTGCCGAAGAGCTTGTAAAGCAAGTCCTCGTTCCGCTCGGAACAGAGGGCAACATCGCCCATGGTGAACATTCCATTCTGTTCAAGTTTCTTGGCAATGCCTCGACCTACGCGCCAGAAGTCCGTGAGGGGCTGATGCGTCCAAAGCTCACGCCGGAACTTCATCTCATCCAGCTCCGCAATGCGGACGCCGTTCTTGTCGGCCGGGATGTGTTTCGCTACAATGTCCATTGCCACTTTGCAGAGGAAAAGATTCGTGCCGATTCCTGCGGTTGCTGTGATGCCGGTTGTCTCAAGTACGTCGAGGATGATCTTCATGGCGAGGTCATGTGCCGAGAGCTTGTAGGTATTCAGGTAGTCCGTCACGTCCATGAACACCTCGTCGATGGAGTAGACTACGATGTCCTCCGGCGCAATGTACTTGAGATAGACCTGATAGATGCGGGTGCTGTACTCCATGTAGTACGCCATCCGAGGCGGCGCGATGATGAAGTCAATCGCCAGAGACGGGTTTGCTTGCAGCTCCGAGAAGAAGTGCGATGTGCCGTCCAGTCTGTGTCCCGGTGCGTCGTGCTGCCGTCCGGCATTCGCTTCCTTCACCCGCTGCTTGACTTCAAACAGCCGCCCGCGTCCGGAGATGCCGTAGCTCTTGAGGGAGGGCGTGACGGCAAGGCAGATGGTCTTGTCCGTCCGGCTTTCGTCCGCGACAACAAGGTTTGTGTCCAGAGGATCTAAGCCGCGCTCCCTGCACTCCACGGAGGCATAGAAGGATTTCAGGTCGATTGCGATGTAAGTGCGTTGCTTCATCTTCTTTGCCTCCGCTTTCTTCTTAGATTAGCTCTAATGACATTTCATTAGAGTTTTTAATGTTGAATACGACACGCCATTCAATATCACCCTCCACCGGCTCAAAGTGTAGAGAGGAACAAGCCGCATGGAGTTTTTCTTTTGAGCTGCCTCCACACACGATTGCGATTGGACCGTCCGCTCCGCCGATAATGCCGATACAAGCAATATCGTTTTGTGCCTCTGGTGCATAGCGGTCAGAGCATGAGGCAATTTCTAAAGGCTTGTCTCCCTCAGCGCAATCACTGATCGAAATATCATTGTCCGGTTCAGGAGAAAGCGTATAGCTCATAGCAGTAAAATGCGTGGGATAGAACCACCGGTCGGAACCAACGAACTTTTCAGAAATTGTTTGCTGCTCCATTTCCTGAACGGTCAATGTATATTTTGTTCCGCTGACCGGATGGGAAAAAGAAAACGAATCGCCGGGAGCGTGTGTCTTGAAATGCGGTCCCGGGACACGGCGTGACTGCTGTTCCATTGTAAGGGAGAGGGCTTTTATTTCAGGACGGCGTTTGCTTGTCCATGGAAAAGCTGCCCGAAAAATCATCCATCCATAGGATGTATCCAAACCATAGTGTTCTAATGCCCACTTTGCTTCCGCTTCATTGATCATCCTGTCCGGCAAACATGGATTAAAGACCACCGAACAGCCGTGGGAGGTCAGCATTGTTTTCCCGTTCAATTCCAAACGAGGAATAAAGTCAAGGCAAAGTGGATTGTCTAAATCTATCTGCATTTGCTGCTCCTGTGTGAAGTATTCGCAGGAGTCGTTTTCGGGGTGTAAATCCCATTTAGTCATGAACTTACGAATGTCTTCATCTGGGGTGCGCATACAAAAGTCCATGACGAGTCCCTTACTGCAAGAATACGCCGCAGGAATAACCCAATGATGCCCAGCCCAGTCAAATTGCTTATTCAACCGGATTTCCGTTCCGGCACGGCCTTTTCCCGAATGTCCCCAGAAGTTTCCCTCAAAGTAGACCTTCCACTCAGGCATGGTCAGTTCTGCTTCCGGGTTCATATCAACATCATAATAGTCCTCGGTGTACTTGATCTTGCTGTAATCAAAAGATGCTTGCAGTTTTTTGATGTATGCCCACGGCTGTTCCATAGGCGTCAATTTCATTTTCTCGGCAAGCTCTAATAGCGTTCTTTGCTGATCCTGCGTTGGAGGGTTATCCCGCAAAAAGGCTTCAAATTGGGACTTATCCAACATCCACGCCTGTTCCAACGCTGCCGAATCACTGCAAGCAAGGAGCAGCCTCAAAAAGTCTTCAAAATTGTTTGCCAACGGATGAACATAATCAGGAGCCGAGTTCATGGGACTAACGGAAAAAACCACGCCGCCAAAGCCTCGAACAAAGCAGAAGTGGATGCCATCCACACCCGCCCAGCCAAAAATAGATGCACCTTTGGGCGTGCAAAAGTAGGGGTTATTATCTTCACGACGCTCCACCCCTACGGGCGAAAGGTCAATACCACTCCGCAAAAATTTCTGAAATACTTTATCCATAAGCCTTATGCTCCTATCAAGCTCTGGTCAAAGGCAAACAGAGCCTCGTTGATCTCAAAGACGTTATAGTTCCCATGCTCCACGAAATACTCCACGATGATGTCAAACTTGTTGGAGTGGGAGAGTGCAAAACCAGCCTTCATGAGCATATCCTTCATTTCCGCAAGGGGCAGCTCAAGGGCAATGGAAAACGCAATGACTGTGGGCTTGGAAGGCTTGTAGGACTTGTCCGAGCGGATCTTCGAGAAGAGTTTCCGGTCAATGTTCGCCTTCTTGTAGCACTGTGCGTCCGTCATGCCGCGTTCGTCAATCTTCCGCAGAAGCATCTCCGAAAAGCTCTCATCGATCTGTCCCAGTGCATCGTCAAGAGTTGCTGCCTTTTCAGAACTGACTGCCATAGGAGCTGCGAGCTTTTCAATAGCTTCATCACAAACGGATGACTCGCAAGGTATGGGTTCTTCCATCCGGAAGGCACTCATTCTGCGCAGACGCTCAGAACGACTATCGGTATGCTCGTCCACATAGCGGTCATCTATGTACGCTGCAATATCAGCAAATAGCTTCCCGCTGATCTGATAGGCTTTGCGGTCGAAGATGACGATGTACACCGTCATTTCGTTTTCAAGAAGGAAACTGCTGATGGTGTCAATCGCAACCTTGAGAGCTTGATCCTTCGGATAGCCAAAAATGCCGGAGGAAATCAGAGGGAACGCAACCGACTCGCATCCGTATTCCTTCGCCAGCATGAGCGATGTCCGATAGCAGGATGTCAGTAGTTCGCGCTCACCATGCCGTCCGTCATGCCAGCGCGGACCTACTGCATGAATGACATATTTGCAGGGTAGCTTATAGCCCTTCGTGATTTTTGCGCTCCCGGTTTCGCAGCCGTGGAGCGTTTCACATTCTGCCAGCAACTCCGGACCTGCGGCACGGTGAATACAACCGTCCACACCGCCGCCACCCAGCAGTGACTCGTTGGCAGCGTTGACGATGGCGTCCACCTTCATTTTTGTGATGTCATTTCTGACGATTTGAAGCGGCATTATTCAGTCCTCCGTCCGGTTACTTCGCGCCGGTCAGCAGCTTGTCCAGCGGGATTCTTTCCGGGTATTTTCCCTCGGTCAGAATGTCATATAAATACCTGTTATCCAGAATCATATCATCCCGGATAAGCTGCCAGTTTGCCTTTTTCCTGAAAAACACCTTGAAGATCAGAAAGTTCATGAACGC
>ERZ772900.327-NODE-327-length-50354-cov-24.178632_pt1 | contig 50354 bp, 50 predicted proteins | sample MGYA00512124_ERZ772900 | MGnify/ENA primary metagenome ERZ772900 (study PRJEB29015, sample SAMEA2737716) | human gut metagenome | biome: human gut; feature: human-associated habitat; material: faeces | place: China | collected 2012 ... | reverse complement strand
AGCCCTGCGGCCGCAGGGCTTCTTCTTTATTTTTGCAGGTTGGGGACTACGCCCAGCAGGACGAGCGGCTCGGAGCCGGTGTTGAAGACGCTGTGGCTGTGACCCTCGGGGCAGTAGTGGCACATGCCCGGACGGAAGGGATACTCCTCGCCATCGTCGAGACAGATGCCCTCGCCGGAGAGCACGAAGATCATCTCACAGCTCCCCTCGTGGGTGTGCAGGCCGATGGACGTCCCCTGCGGCAGCGCCATCTGCAGCACCTTGCAGTTGCCGTCGTCATAGGGGCGCGCCTGCAGCGTGCCGACGCCGCCCTTGAAGTGCTCCATCGGCACGGGCGTCATTTCATCAAAATTCAGCAGCATAATCCGTTCCTCCTCAGTTCAGAAAATCCTTGAGCTTCTTGCTGCGGGAGGGGTGGCGCAGCTTGCGCAGCGCCTTCGCCTCGATCTGGCGGATGCGCTCACGGGTGACATTGAACTCCTTGCCGACCTCCTCAAGCGTGCGGGTACGGCCGTCCTCGATGCCGAAGCGCAGCTTGAGCACCTTCTCCTCACGCGGGGTAAGCGTGCTCAGCACGTCCACCAGCTGCTCCTTGAGCAGCGAGAAGCTCGCCGCCTCGCTCGGCTCGGACGCACCCTCGTCGGGGATGAAGTCGCCGAGGTGGCTGTCCTCCTCCTCGCCGATGGGCGTCTCGAGGGACACCGGCTCCTGTGCGATCTTCAGGATCTCGCGCACCTTGTCGACGGGCATATTCATCTCCTCGCTGATCTCCTCGGGCGTCGGGTCGTGGCCCAGCTCCTGCAGGAGCTGGCGGCTCACGCGAATGACCTTGTTGATCGTCTCGACCATGTGCACCGGGATGCGGATGGTGCGCGCCTGGTCGGCGATGGCGCGGGTGATGGCCTGGCGGATCCACCACGTCGCATACGTCGAGAACTTATAGCCCTTCGTATAGTCGAACTTCTCCACGGCCTTGATCAGACCCAGATTGCCCTCCTGAATCAGGTCGAGGAAGAGCATCCCGCGGCCGACATAGCGCTTCGCGATGGACACGACCAGACGCAGGTTCGCCTCGGCGAGCTTCTGCTTGGCGCGCTCGCCGCGCTTGCACTCGGCATTGAGCGCCTTGCGCTCCTCGTCGGTGATCTCCTCACCGCTCTCCTCGATCTCCTTGAGACGCTCCTTGGCTGCGTTGCCGGCGGTCATGGCCGTGGCCAGCTCGATCTCCTCGTCCGCCGTCAGCAGGGGAACCTTGCCGATCTCCTTGAGGTACATGCGCACGGGGTCGTCGATGTTAAAGCTGTCGACGAGCGTGTTCGGGTCGACGAGCTCCTCCTCCTCGATCTCGTTGATCTCCTCGAGGGCGGGCTCGCCGTCGTCGGGCATGTTCGCGAGGAAATCCTCCGTCCCGACCTCGATGCCGAGCTGCTCGAGCGAGTCGTAGATGTGGTCCATCTGCTCGCTGTCGAGATCCATCGCGTCGAGCACGTCGGACAGCTCGCTCGCGTCGAGCTTGCCCTTTTTCGCGCCCTTGACGAACAGCTCCTTGAGCTTTTCGTGGGCGTTGATGAGCTGCGCCGCGGGGAGCGCGGCGATTCCCTTTTCATCGAGCTGCTTGCCCTTTTTCTTCTCCTCCGCCTGCTTCTTCGCGTCCTCGGCCAGCAGCTGGTCGGCCATGGCCTTGAGTTCCTTCTCGCTGTAGTGCTGTTCACTCATATTTGCTTTCCTCCGTAACCCTTTTTCTGTTTGTATTTCTCACAGGCGGCGGCCAGCGGATCCATCCCCGGCCCGGCACCCCGTTTTTCCGCTTCCTCCCGGATCACCCGGACATAGTCGCCGAGCGCGCGCTCCGCCGACGCGGCGGACTGCGGCTTCTGCAGCAGTGCCGTCAGCTGCGCCATCTCCTCCGCGGAGAGGACGCCGCCCAGCTGCGCCAGCCGCTGCGGCTGGTCGCGCCCCCGGCTCTGCCAGAGGTATGTATAGATCTTCCCCAGCATCGGCGAGGAGAACTCCTCCTCGCGCAGGGGACTCTCCTCCCCGAAAAGGCCGTCGTCCTGCATCAGCAGGCGGATGACGCCCTCCTCGGCCATCGCGCTGCGCAGATTTTCGTACCGCAGGCCGCGCCCCGCAGGCTGCAGCGTCACGGCGGGGCTCATCTCGCGGCGCTCGCGGTCGCGTTTTTCCTTGCGCGCCTTGCGCTTGAAGGCGCGGTCCACCTCGAGCCGCAGCGCCTCGGCCGTCAGTCCCGCCGCCTCGGCGGCGCGCGCCGTGTAGATCTCGCGCTCCACGGCGTTTTCCAGCCCGGCCAGCACGCCGCTGACCTCCTCGGCATAGGCCACGCGCTGGCGGTCGTCGCTGAGGTCAAACTTCCCGGCCACCTCCGCGATGCGGAACTCGATGCCGTTCTCGCTGCCCGAGAGGAGCCGCTCGAACGCGTCGGGGCCGAAGTTTTTGATGAAGTCGTCCGCGTCCTGCTTCGTCGGCTGACCGTCGACCATCTTGTTCGGCAGTTTCAGCACGCGGACGGTGAACTCGCTCTTGTCGAGGATCTCCAGCGCGCGCTGTGTGGCGAGCCGCCCGGCGTTATCGTTGTCGTAGCAGAGCACAAGCTCCTTCGTGTAGCGGCTGAGAAGCCGCGTCTGCTCGACCGTCAGCGCCGTTCCCATAGACGCCACGGCATTGTCGAAGCCCGCCTGATGGAGCGTCACGACGTCGAGGTTTCCCTCGCAGAGGATAATGTTCGGCCGCTTCGTCTTTTTCGCGAGGTTCAGCCCGTAGAGCACGCGCCGCTTGCTGTAGGTCAGCGTCTCGGTCGTGTTCATGTACTTCGGCTCGGACTTGTCGAGCACGCGGCTGCCGAAGCCGACAACGTCGCCCCGCACGTCGATCACCGGGAGCATGAGCCGGTTGCGGAACTTGTCGTATAGCCCGCCCTTCTTATTCTGCACCACAAGGCCCGCGCGGACGAGCTCGTCCTTGCTGTAGCCCTTCTGCGTCATGGCGCGCAGGAGACTGTCCCAGCTATCGGGCGCGGCGCCCATGCCGAAGCGCACGGCGATGCCGCGGCGGATCTGTCGCTTCTGGAGATAGGCGCGCACCGCCGCTCCCTCGGGACCCTGCAGCGTCTGGTAGTACCAGCGCGCGGCGTCGCGGTTCAGCTCGAGCATACGGCGGCGGAGCTTCTCCGTCCCGCCGTCGTTTTCCTCCTCCGGCACGGGGAGATTCACCCGCCGCGCCAGAAAGCGGATCGCGTCCGGATAGGAGAGGTTTTCGATCTCCATGATGAAGTTGATGACGCCGCCGCCCTTTTTGCACCCGAAGCAGTGATAGAACTGCTTGTCCTGCAGCACATGGAACGAGGGCGTTTTTTCATTGTGAAACGGGCAGCAGCCCCAGTAGCTCCCGCCCTTGCTCGTGAGCGGGACGTATCCGCCGACCACGTCGACAATGTCGTTGCGGGCGAGCAGCTCATCCAGAAAGCTCTGTGAAAACAAAGCGCCATCCTCCCTTCCGCGCAGATTCTTCTAATATAATATACGCCGCAAATGTGAAATTTCCTCTTTTTTCGGAAAATTTTTTTCAGGAAAATCCGGCTCCACTGCAAGCCGAAAGCCGTGCGGCCAAAACGGCCGCACGGCTCAAGCTATAAATGTCTCGCAGAGTTCGCGGCGAGAATTAAAATTCCGCGTTCCCCACGGTGCGCGGGTGCAGCTCGACGTCGCGGATATTGCTCACGCCCGTCAGATACATCACCATGCGCTCGAAGCCCAGGCCGAAGCCCGCGTGGTGGCAGGAGCCGTACCGGCGCAGGTCGCAGTACCACCAGTAGTCCTCCGGGTTCATGCCCAGCTCCTTGATGCGGCTCTCGAGCAGCTCCAGACGCTCCTCGCGCTGGCTGCCGCCGATGATCTCGCCGATGCCGGGAACAAGGCAGTCCGCCGCGGCGACGGTCTTGCCGTCGTCATTGAGACGCATGTAAAACGCCTTGATCTCCTTGGGATAGTCGGTCACGAACACGGGCTTCTTATAGACCTGCTCGGTCAGGAAGCGCTCGTGCTCGGTCTGCAGGTCGGTGCCCCACTCGACCTTATAGTCGAACTTGTCGTTGTGCTTCATGAGGATATCGACGGCCTCGGTATAGCTCACGCGGCCGAAGCCGCTCGTCATGACGTGCTCCAGACGCTCCCGCAGCCCCTTGTCCACGAAGCTGTTGAAGAAGTTGATCTCATCGGGGCAGCGCTCGAGCACGCGGCGGATGATGTGCTTGATCATCGCCTCGGCCACATCCATGTCGCCCGCGAGGTCGCAGAACGCCATCTCCGGCTCGATCATCCAGAACTCGGCCGCATGGCGCTGGGTGTTGGAGTTCTCGGCACGGAACGTCGGGCCGAAGGTATACACGTCGCCGAAGGCCATCGCGAAGTTCTCGGCGTTAAGCTGGCCGGAGACGGTCAGGCTCGTCTTCTTGCCGAAGAAGTCCTGGCTGTAGTCCACGGTGCCGCCCTCCGTCTTGGGGACGTTGTTCAGGTCAAGCGTCGTCACCTGGAACATCTCGCCCGCGCCCTCGCAGTCGCTGCCCGTGATGATGGGTGTCTGGACATAGACAAAGCCGCGGCTCTGGAAGAACTCGTGCACGGCGTAGGCCGCGACGGAGCGGACGCGGAACGTCGCGGAGAAGAGGTTCGTCCGCGGGCGCAGATGCTGGATCGTGCGCAGGAACTCCACGCTGTGGCGCTTTTTCTGCAGGGGATAGTCGGGGGTGGACTTGCCCTCGATTTCGATGGAGGTGGCCTTGACCTCGAGCGGCTGCTTGGCCTCGGGCGTCAGCACGACGGTGCCCTTCACGATGAGGGCGGCGCCGACATTCTGCGCGGCAATCTCCTTATAATTCTCCAGCTCGTCGGCGGACATGACCACCTGCAGATTTCTGAAGCAGGAGCCGTCGTTCAGCTCGATAAAGCCGAAGGTCTTGAGGTCGCGGATCGTGCGGGCCCAGCCGCCGACGACAACCTCCTTGCCGGAGAGCGTTTCGCTGTCGGCAAAAATCGCTGCGATTCTTGTGCGTTCCATATACATTTCACCTTTTCTGTATCTGAAAGTAGTTTGAACATAGATATATGTATTATAGCCCAAATCCACGGCGTTTACAAGGATGGATTTTCCCGGGAAACGGGGAAAAAGGCACACGCCGCAAATGCGGCGCGTGCCTTTTGAAAGAATCCTGTCAGTTCGTCTGCTCAAACATGTAGCAGGTGGATGCGCTGCGCCAGTTCAGGGAGAAGTACCCGTTGGAATAGCGCAGATAGTAGCCGCCGAGCGAGAGACGGCTGGAGCTGTAGCTCGCTCTGGAGCCGGAGGTGCTGATGCTGAGGGACGAATAGCCATAGCGGCCGAGGTAATAGTTCGCGCCGCCGCTCGTGAAGCCGAGCTTGCCGCCGCTGTAAGTCCAGAGCATATCGTCCGTGACGTCGGAGACAATCTGCCCGTTCGACACGGTCACGGCCGTCACGCCGAGCGCCCCGCCGGTGTGCGTGAGGGCGTAGTATTTACCGGAGGAGTAGACCGTGATGACATAGCTGCTGCCACTGCTGATGGAGGAGACGGAGCGGTAGGTCGTGGTCACGATCGGCTCGGTATAGCTCTCGCCGCAGCGCGTGCAGGTGTAGACATACTGCCCGTCCTGCTCGGTGCGGACGTAATCATGTCCGAGGGCGGGGATCGTCTCGGTATAGCTGTCACCGCAGCCGGCGCAGGTGTAGGTCATCGTGCCGCTTTCGGTGCAGGTCGCGGGGGCGGTCGTCTCCTCGGTGTAGTGGTGCGCGTGGACGGTGACGGCATAGCGCACGCCGCCGAGCACCACGCTCGTCTCACCCTCGGAGACGCCGGTAATCGTCACGTCATAGTCGGCCTCCTGCGCCCGGTAGAGCTGCCACTGCTCATTGACGTTGCCGCCACCCGGATAGGACGCCGCGAACGAGGAGCTGTAGCGGTCGAGATAGGCGCTGCCGCTCATGATGGAAAACGTCTCGCCGAGGTCACTGATCGTGAGCACCTGCGCCGTGTCGGAGAGCGTCAGGTTCGACGAGCGCGTCCCCGCCGTCAGGCTGAGGTAGCGTCCGTCGGCGCTCTGTACGGTATAGCCGCCGGGGACGGCCTTGATCGTCCAGAGATAGGCGTCATAGCTGCCGCCCGCGCTGTAGCTCACGCAGGCAAGGCCGCTGACGGTGCCCGCGCCGTCCCAGGAGCTATAGTAGGTGGAGCTGTTCGTCGTGAGCAGGCTGCCATTGCAGACCAGCAGATACCGACCCTCGGAAACGCTCGTCACACGGCTGTAGCCCGCGGCGTTCGCGCGCACCGAGACGCTCACGATCGAGGCATCCGCCGTCTCCGTGATATCGGCGTTCGCGGTGGTGAAGGTGTAGCTCCCGCCGACCTGAAGGTTCACGGCGACGGTGGGGATCAGCTCCTCCGTATAGGCGTCGCCGCAGCGCGTGCAGGTATAGGTCAGCGTATCGCCGTCCTTCGTGCAGGTGTAGTCATGGCCGGGCGCGGCGATGACCGCGTCGGTATAGCTGTCCCCGCAGCGCTCGCAGGTGTGCGTCGTATAGCCATCCTCCGTGCAGGTCGGGGCCGTCACAACGGAACGGTAGTCATGGCCGAGGGCAGGCGTTGTCTCGGTGTAGCTGTCACCGCAGCCGGTGCAGGTATAGGTCGTCTCGCCGGGTTGGGTGCAGGTCGCCGCGCTGACGGATGCCGTATAGTGGTGGCCGGTCGCGGGCAGCACCTCGGTATAACTGTCGCCGCAGCGCGTGCAGGTATAGTGCGCCGCGCCATCTTCCGTGCAGCTGGCGGGGGTGATCTCTGCCGCGTAGTCGTGGCCGAGGGCCGCGGTCTCGTCCGCAGTGTGGCTTTCACCGCAGCGCGTGCAGGTATAGGTCGTATAGCCGCCGCTCCCGCAGGTGGGTGCGGTCACAACCGCGTCATAATCATGGCCGAGGGCGGGAACGGTCTGGGTGTAGCTGTCACCGCATGCGGCGCAGGTGTAGGTGATGCTGCCCGCTTCGGTGCAGGTCGGAGCCGTCCGGGCGGTCACCTGATAGTTGTGGACGTGATTCTCCTCGACGTTGATGACATAGCGCGTGCCGCCGATGACATAGTACGTCGAACCCACGCCGGTGCCGGTAAAGGACAGCTCGGTCGCGGCGGACGTACCGGTCGTCACAGTGCCGGAGGCCGCGGCGCGCGTGAAGTTCGCGCCGTCATAGCTGCCCCAGGCGATCTCAGACAGCTGCCACCAGTAATTGCGCGCCGTCGTCAAAACAACCTGAATATAGCGGAAGCTCTCAACCGAATCGGGCACGGCGTAGGTGGACGTGACGGCTCTGGAGCTGCTGCTCGTATAGGTGCCGATGCTCGTCCAGTCCGCGCCGTCGGCGGAGACCTGTACGTTCGCGTTCGTGCAGTAGTCGCCGTGCGCGGGGGCGGAAATCTGCACCGCGTCGAAGCGCACCTGCGCGCCGAGATCCACGCGGGCATACATGCCGCGCGTCTGGCTGCCGGTCGACCAGTAGTAGGTGGAGGTATCGCCGTCGATGAGCTTATCGGCCGTGCAGTTATAGCCGCCGTCCGTATACCCGCCGACAGACGCGGAAGCGCTCGCTGCGTAGGAGACGGTGGTGCCCGTCCCGGCGACGGTGCGGAGGTTCGCGGCGGCGACGGCGGCATTGCCCGCCTTCGTGACCGTCTGCTCGCCGTCAAGCGTATAGACCCCGGACGTCTCACCGACCTTCAGGCTGACATACTCGCGCGGAAGCAGCTCGCTGTAGCGCTCGCCGCAGCGGGTGCAGGTGTAGATCGTGTCGCCGTCGTCATCCGTGGCGGCATAGTCGTGGCCGAGCGCGGGGATCGTCTCGGTGTAGCTCTCGCCGCAGTCGGTGCAGGTATAGGTGACGCTGCCCGCCTGCGTGCAGGTCGCGGTCTGCGCGGCGGTCTGCTGATAGTTGTGCACCTGCGCGGGGGGATCGGTGTTGATGCTGCCATCGGCGTTGAAGCCGCCGGGGACAACGGAGGTATCCAGCGAGGAGGTGTAGCTGCCGTCCATCGCAAGGCCCATTGCGCGCAGCGGCAGGCGGATCTTCGCCGCCTCCTGCGTCTGCGTCTCCGCGCCGGGGTAGTCGCTCCACATGCAGAACATGCCGCCGATGACTGAGGACGTGCTCAGCGTCGAGCCGCAGACCTTATAGTTGCTCCAGTTGGATGCATAGGTATAGCCGCTGTCGAAGTTGTCGTTCTTGCCGAGGACATAGTAAAAGTCGCCGGTGGTGTTGATGATGCGGAAGCCGTCGCTCGCGAGGTTCGACGCCGAGCGCGGCGAATAGCCGCTCCAGCCGCTCGACCAGTAGCACACGACGATGTCCTTATCAAAGGTATAGGTCGTGGAACCGACGGCGGCGCTCGTCCGGTTGGCGAACTCGATGCCGTCGTTGAAGGCGATGGGCGTCATGCCCGCGCTCTTCACCATCGTGGAGAGCGCGTTGACGTACTTGATGAAGTAGCCGTATTTGCCGCTGCTCTGCAGGCTGCCGAAGCCCATGGAGCCGCTGGTATAGCGGTCATTGGCGTACTCGTCGGCGCCGAAGTTGAAATATTTGCAGCCCTTGGCGGCGAAGTAGTCGATGTACTTCTGAATGAACGCCTGCGTGAAGGCGACCGCCGTGCTGTTTGTCACGTCGATCGTCCGCGACGAGCCGTTATAGCTGCAGGTCGTCCCGGTGAGCGAAGAGGCCGCCTGCAAAATGGCGTCCATGTGGCCGGGGCTGTTGAGCAGCGGGATGATCTCGATCCCGGCGGCATTGGCGGCGGCGAAGATTTCGTTCATCTCGCTTTCCGTCCACTCGCCGCTCGAGGCGGAGGTATAGGCGGTGTTGCCCGCGTGTACCGCTGCGGAGACATCCGCCGACGCGTAGGCGGTGCCGTTCACCGTGATGGACATATCATCGAGCAGAAAGCGCATGCCGTCGTTTCCGACGGCGAGCATGACGTGCGTATAGCCGTCCGCCTTCGCCTCATAGATGAACGATTTGACCCAGTCGGGGGTGAAATACTTTCGTCCGCTGTCGAGCATGGCGATCTTCATATAATCGCCGCTGCCGGCCGCGAACGCCGCCGTCGGGAGCATGCACAGCAGCATGCAGACCGCGAGCAGAATCGAGCATAGCTTTTTTCCTCGCTTCACTTGATTTCCTCCTGTCTTTTGTCGTAATTTTTGGAAGTAACTGGAAACTACCTCCATCATATAGGACGCGCTCCGTTTTCGCAACAGTTTTTTTGACGTTCTTTGAAAAAAGAATTGCTCTCCGCTAACCGTGTAAGTCCAGAAGGGGCGGCGCGCGGACGATTGCCGTAATTAAGATTGCGATTCTTGGAGCATTACGCATCGGCCTATAAGCCACGCGTTCAATAATAATACCGGCTAATGCGGCACAGGCCATAGAAAAGAGTATAGCCGGAATAAAAGAAAAGCCAAACATTGTAGTTGCTATAAAGCCGAAATACGCACCCAACATGTAAATATCGCCATGAGCGAAGTTGATAAGCTTGATGATACCATAGATCATCGTGTATCCCAATGCTACCAGCGCATAAATACTGCCCAACGAAATGCCGTTAATAAGCTGTTGGACAAATTGTTGCATAAAGGAACCCATGTCCATAATTCCCGTCCTCCTGATCTCGTGGATTAAACGCAATGAGGCTGTGGTAATACCACAGCCCGCACCATTGCAAAAATTAATTGTGGATTTTTATCAAGGATTGATTTTTGTCCTGAAGGTTTGAGCGCCGTCTTTATGTTCGATAATTACAGCACTTTTAACCGGATTATGCTGCGCGTCAAAGGTTACGGTACCTGATACGCCCTGGAAACCGTTGATCTTGGCCATAGACTGAGCGATTTTCACCGGATCGGTATCGCCTGCATTTTTGATTGCCTCGGCAACCAGCAAAGCAGAGTCATAAGCAAGCGCTGCAAAAACGTCTGGTTTTACTTTATAAGCCTTTTCATACTCGCTGACAAACGCTTTATTCAAAGCAGAATCGTCATCAGGAGAATAAAGGCTTGAGAAATAAGTATTATTGAGTGCCGCCTTACCTGCTATTTCAGGCAGTTTAGCGCTGTCCCAGCCATCGCCGCCGGCCATGTGGATCTCGATACCCATCTCACGGCCCTGCTTAACGATCATACCAACTTCCTGATAATAGCCGGGAACATACAGAATATCCGGAGCCGCAGCTTTGATTTTAGTCAAAGTAGCTTTAAAATCGGTATCCTTTTGCAGATAGGATTCTTCAGCCACAACAGTGCCGCCGTTCTTGATAAAGTTCTCTTTAAAGAACGCCGCCAGACCTTTGGCATAGTCAGAAGAATTATCGATAAGGATCGCTGCTTTTGTTGCCTGTAAATCATTTTTAGCAAAGTTTGCCATAACAGTACCCTGGAACGGATCAATAAAGCAGGCGCGGAAATTATATTCTTTTGTTTTTCCTGTCGCCGGATCAACTGTAACGTTAGGGTTGGTAGCCATAGGAGCAATATCCAGCACTTTACTGCCGTTATTGATCGCGCCTGCGGCTATCGTAGCCGAGGAAAGGTTTGGGCCGATAACGGCAACAACCTTGTCCTGAGAGACCAGCTTCTGCATGGCATTGGTAGCTTCTGCTGCTTCGGACTTGTTATCCGCCACAACAAGCTCCAGTTTTTTGCCATTAATGCCACCTTTGTCATTAATGTTTTTGAAAGCCAGCTCAATAGCATTTTTCGAAGAAATACCAAAACTGGCACTGCCGCCGGTCATCTCAAGATTACCGCCGACCTTGATGGTATCGCCGCCGGCCGGTTTTTTATCGCCGCCGCAGCCGCTGAGCATAGCTGCTAAAGCTACGCTTGCTACCATTACTGAGAATACCTTGGTAACTTTTTTCATTGTTTTTCCCCCTCTGATGAAAACTGCAAAATATATTTAATCTGGCGCGTTTAAAACACGCCGGACTAAAAAACATCTAAAAAACAATGGGTCTACCTGGGTTCTATATTATATATTCTTTTGCAAACAGTTTTTTTATCTGAATTACAGCGTGATTTTTTCTTTGAAGGTCTGAACGCCGTCTTTTAATTCAATAATAATAGCGCTGGTGATCGGGTTATGATCTGCGTCATAAGTCAATTTACCACTGGCAACAGACAAGTCTTTAGTCGCAGCAATAGCCGCAGCCAATTTAGTACCGTCAGTAGTGCCTGCACGTTTAATAGCGTCAGCTAAAATCAGACCGGCATTATAACCCTGCATACAGAAAACATCAGGCTCTTTATTATACATAGCTTTATAACCGGCGATGAATTTTTGTACGGAAGGCTCTTTATCCTGTGCGGAATAAGCGCTGGAGAAATAGGTATTGTTCAAAGCTTCAGGACCGCCGATTTCAACAAGCTTCGGACTATCCCAGCCATCGCATCCCAAAAGCGGAACATTCAACCCCAATTCACGTGTTTGTTTAATGATTTTAGCAACTTCTTCATAATACCCGGGAATATAGATTGCTTCCGGATTAGTGGATTTGATTTTCGTCAGGGCAGATTTAAAATCAAGGTCTTTAGCAAGAAAAGCTTCTTTAGCGACGATCTTGCCGCCTTTTTCTTCCATAGTTTTAGTAAATACTTCAGCTAAGCCTTTGGAATAATCACTGGAAGCATCATACAAAATCGCTACATTTTTTACTTTCAGGTTTTTATCAGCAAATTCTGCCATAACACGTCCCTGGAAGGGATCGATAAAGCAGGAGCGGAACACAAATTCTTTTACTTTGCCATTTTCAACAGTAATGTTCGGCGCAGTTGCACAAGGTGCAATCAAAGGCACTTTATTAGCAGTAGTGATAGGTGTGGAAGCAGCTACACAACCGCTGGTTGCCGGTCCGACAACAGCTATTACCTTATCCTGAGTGACGAGTTTGGTAACCGAGTTACCTGCTTCAGAAGGTTCCGACTTGTTATCGCTTTCCACGATACGCAATTTTTTACCATCAATACCGCCGGCTTTATTTACTTCATCAAAAGCCATTTTTAAGCCTGAAAGAGTAGACTTGCCGTAATTGGCGACATTACCGGTCAGCTCAAAGCTTGCACCTACTACGATTTCGTTGCTGTTTGCAGCCTCTTTCTTTTTGTCTCCGCCGCCGCAGCCTGCTGTCAGCGAAGCAAATACCATCGCTGCCAAAGCAGCACTGGCAACTTTTTTCCAGGTTTTCATTTGTTCTTTCCCCTTTTCCTATAATAGTATAAATTGGTTACTTCTATGCAGCAGCCGACGCTGTTCCCCTCTTAACAGTATTTTCCTGGCAAAGCTACGTTTGTAACTATCTGCTCACAATTATAAATAATTTTTCACACTTTTGTCAACTCTTTTTTTGTAAATCCATACAAAAAACAAATAATTTACCTTACGATTTTGTATTTTTTGGACTTTTTTCATTTTAATCCGTATCCAAGATACTTTTTTCCGTTCAACATAGACTGTATACAAAATTCATGGAAATGGCTTGGCAGCTTTTCTTGATATGATGTATAATATCCTTGTATGTTAATCGATTACAGATAGGAGCTCCTATGCATTATATACCCTTACTTTTTTTATGTGCGAAAGTTTTTTCCTTCATATATCACCGGGAGCTGGCTTTATTCCTGCATAACTTCCGGGCCATAGTCGAAGCGCGCAGAAGTACCAAAAAGGTACATGTTGTTTTTATTGATAAAACCACTATTTTTTTTCTGATTTATTTTCTCATTGATATTCTTTTCTTATTCTACTGTATCTGGCTCATTACCGGTGACAGCTGGGAACCCGGATGTATGCTGTTATTTCTTTCTGCTTTGGAGTCTTATGGTGTCCAGGGACGTATTGCCGGTGCCTATGAAGTAAGTCCACAGGGATTTATTTATGCTAAAATCTGGTTTAAGTACCTGATGAGCGCGCAAATAATGTTCATCCTTCTGCAGCTGTTCCACGGAAATATGTAGTGCGTAGAACTGCTCATCTTTTTCTACAAAAATAAGAATTACCAATATATATATATATGTAAAAATTATGAAAGCGATTTCTAAATTATTAGGAATCGCTTTTTTATTTCCTCCAAATAAATAACAGCTATTATAACCTCTTTTTAGTTTTGCAGTCTTGTGGGGGGGGGGCAAATGTGCTAAAATATTTGTTCGGAGGCGATTTTATTGCATATAATGATAAAAAACAAATTATTACTTATGAAAAATATTTTCACCAAACAATTTAGGCACTTTTTTCTTATTTTATTTGCAGTCCTGCTAATCCTACAGCTGCTTGGCAGCGGAACTTTTATTATTACCAAAACAAAGCAGCTGTTATTCACCGTATTTATTACGAGCTGCCTTACATCAATATTCTCCTATTCCAGAATTTATTTTTACAATTATTTATTAGCTCTGCTGCCGCTTTTATCACTGCTATTTTGTAAAACCGCAGCCGGCGAAGTTATAACTTCCGTCAATATAGCTTATTATTCTATATTTTCACTTTCATTTACCAATATCATTTTTTTTCTGTATTATTACAGTACCGCATATAAAACTCTACGACTTCTTTCTCCAGTAGTACTGTTACTCCAAATCTGTACGTTTCTTCTTTCAACAGCAGTTTGGGGTTATTATACTTCCAGCCAATGTTTCCCCACTGCCACAACAATTCTTGCACTATTACAAACCAATATTTCTGAAAGTTACGAATATCTGCAAACAAACTTTACTGGGCAGACTTTATTATTATTTCTTTTTCTTGTTCTTGTTCTTGTCTATCTGGTGTTCTCTCTGCTTTTACACTTGCGTCTTAAAAGCTGCCGCATAAATAATATGCCTCCAGTAGCGATTGCTGTATTTGTGCTTCTTAACCTGCTGACAGTATATAAAAGTTCTATGACCCCTGATAATTTTTTTACCAATACATTACGGGAGACAAGAAATGCTTTGGCTCAATATGATAATTTTTCTGCCCAAAAAAACGCCCGTCAAAAAATACTTGGGTCTTTAAAATCCCTTCCCAAAAACGCTGCAGGTGTCTACGTTCTGGTTATAGGCGAATCGCAAAATAAAGGCCACATGTCTGCTTACGGTTATCACCGGCCTACGACACCATGGCTTCAATCAATCAAAAACCAGCATGGCTTTCTGCTTTTTGATAACGCCTATTCCTGTCACAGTCATACTGTTCCCGTTCTGACTTATGCTCTAACAGCTAAAAATCAGTATAATACTCTGCCTCTGGAACAGGCAGCATCTATTATAGAAATTGCTCAGGCAGCAGACTTTCATACTGTATGGATAAGCAATCAGGTAAAATACGGCGCTTGGGATACTCCGGTTTCCGTAATTGCTGATCAGTCACAAACACAATACTGGTTAAACGGACATCTGGGAGAAACTACTCAAACTACTCATTTCGACTTGAGTCTGGTAGATGTTTTAAAAAAACTGCCGGTATTCGACAAAGCCCTGATAGTTGTGCATCTGATGGGTAATCATGGTTCTTACGAAGAACGTTATCCGCATGCGTTTAATCGCTGGACGGGAAAATCTCATATTGATAAGTATGATAACAGTATTCTTTACAACGATTTTGTCATGAAGCAGCTTTTTAGTGCGGTAAAAGATCTGCCAAACTTTCAGGGGCTGATTTATTTTTCAGATCATGCCGATGATGTTGATGCAGGTCTTGGTCACGACGCTTCCAGATTTACTTTCGATATGGCACGCATTCCATTGTATATGTATTTCTCTGATAACTATATTCAAAAATACCCGCATACTATGGCTATTTTAAAGAAGCATACGTCAGCCTATTTTACTAATGACCTTATTTTTGATACGCTTATCAATATCATGCAGATTCCTTTTCCTGTTTTGGAAGAAACAAACTCGCTGGCAGATAAAAATTATAAAAACACAAGCACAAATTTAAAAACTTTATATGGCAAAAAAAGTCTTAGTGAAGATCCATTTGCTGATTAAGGTCAACACAGAAAAAACGCCCACAAATCGCTTGTGAGCGTTTTTCCTTTATGATACAGTCCATTCTATTCGTTTTTGATTTCGCCAGCCTTACAAGCCGTTTAAAACGATGCTTTTTTTGTCTGTTTTATCACTTTTGCTGCAATACTTCCTGTTCTTCTTTGGAAAGTACATACTGGGATTTTCCAGCTATGACCGGTTTGGCATAACAGCGATTTTCTTCTCTGCCATAAATGCTTGAAAGCACCACACCATTATTTTCTTCATCAACCAGAGCTACAGAATAACTTAAATCACTTCCTGTATTATCAAAAGCATTATATCTTAACACGCGTAAATTCTGCACACAACTTTTTAACCGCAGCCGCAGATCATCACGGCTCTTTTCCAAAGCTGTTATTTTGGCTTCCGCACTGCGCACATCTTCCAGCGTCTGAGTAAGTACTTCGTCCAAATCCATAGTTGTGCCTTTAGTAAAATAATCATACTTCCACTGTAATTTTCTCAGCTTACTATTCATATTTACCAGCATCACCAGCAAAAATACTATCAAGACCAGTAGTACCGCTATTATAAACAGCAGATTATTGCCCAAAATTTGATTGATCTGTTCCATTGTTCTTCCTTCTCCCTTTATAAAAGACCTGAAACTGCAACGATGATCCCGGCCCAAAGCACTGCCGGCAACAGATTAGAAATACGAATCTGCACCACTTTCAGCATATTGACACCGATCGCCATAATCAGCATACCGCCCGTAGCAGTTACTTCATTTAAAATACTGGTAGTTAAGACCGGTTCCAGTACCCCGGCCAGCAAAGTCAAAGTACCCTGATATAACAGTACGCTTACTGCTGACAAAGCGACGCCGATACCAAGATTGGCCGTCAGTATAATCGCAATGATACCATCCAAAGTCGATTTAGCGAATAAGATCGTTGTATCACCTTTTAATCCATCCTGCAAACTGCCGATAATCGCCATTGCGCCTACACAATAAATCAGGCTGGCAGCAACAAAACCTTCTCCAATAGCTTTGGCCGCTCCGGCATCATGTCCGCCAATCAGCTTACTGCCGATCCAATCTCCAAATCTTTGCAGCTTCGTATCGATATCGATACCTTCGCCAACGATAGCACCTAAAACAATACTGAAAATGACAACCATGATATTTTCACTTTTAAAAGCCATCTGTACACCTATAACAATGATACACAGTGCCACACCCTGCATGATGCTTTCCTGCCATTTTTCCGGCAGTCCGCGGCGCAGCAATAATCCTGCGCCCGCTCCGGCTAAAATCGCTCCGGAGTTAACCAGCGTTCCCAAACCGACCATACTTCCCCTCCCGGTAAGCGCTGCTCGTGCCAAATCCTTTGCACTTACTTCATTATTTCACCAATGCAGCAACACTTTATTTTAAACAGACAGCCAGGGCTTCTTCCTTTTTAATGTCTGCTGCGCCGGTCCGTTCAGCAAATCATATATCCGCTCCAGATCCTCAGGTGAATAATATTCTATTTCTATTTTGCCTTTTTTTTCATCCTTGGGCACAACTTTGACCTTTGTTCCTAATAATTCTACCAACCTGTTTTGAAAATCGCTGGTAAAAACATCTCCTGCCGCGGCTGCCTTTCCTTTTTTATTGTTTGCTTTTTCCTCAGCAACAATTACCGCTTCTTCAGTAACTTTGAATCTGCGCCCAGTTTTCAGCTCTTTGACAACGTCTTCCACTGTCCGTGAACTCCAGCCTTTTTCAATAATGGCCGCAGCAACTTCAAGCTGCTGCTTTTCATTATCCAAAGAAAGCAGCGGTTTTACCTGCCCCATCGTCAATGTTTCACGTGAAACATATTCTCTGATCTGCTGCGGTAAATTTAACAGCCGCAGCAGATTAGCAACAGCAGTACGGCTGCGGCCAACTTTTTTCGCAGCATCTTCCTGTGTCAGCTTGCATTCGGTCATCAGCCGTTTGATGCCTTCTGCTTCTTCCAGCGGATTAAGATCATGACGCTGAATATTTTCTACCAAAGCAATTTCCATCATCGTTGCATCATCATAATCACGAATAATAACCGGAACAGTTTTCAGCTTGGCTTCCTTGGAAGCACGCCAGCGACGCTCTCCGGCAACGATCTCATATTTACGTCCGTGTTTACGTACTACCAACGGCTGAATTACTCCATGCAGCTTGATAGATTCAACTAATTCTGCCAGTTTCACTGCATCAAAAACCTGCCGCGGCTGATGTGGATTAGGAACAATATCTTTCAGAAGCAGCTCCTTCTTTTCTTCGTCACTACGTACCGGTTCTACCGCTGTATTGACCGGATCGGCTGCATCACCAAAAATTGCACCCAGACCTTTGCCTAAACCTTTTTTATTCATCACCGATTACCTCCCGTGCCAGCTCCTGGTAAACCATCGCACCCTTGGATTTTGGGTCGTAGACAATGACCGGCTGTCCATGGCTGGGAGCTTCACTCAAGCGTACGTTGCGCGGGATAATAGTATTGTACATTTTCGTTTCAAAATATTTTTTTACTTCATCGACAACGTCGGCCGATAAATTGGTCCGCGCGTCATACATCGTCATCACTACGCCCTCCAGCTTTAAAGCCGGATTAAGATTTCTCTGCACTAATTTTATCGTATTCATCAGCTGACTGACACCCTCTAGGGCGTAAAATTCGCACTGAATAGGGATCAGCACCGAACTGGCAGCCGTCAGTGCGTTGATAGTCAGCAGTCCTAAAGACGGAGGGCAGTCGATCAGCACATAATCATAGTCGTGCTTAACACGTTCCAATGAGCTTTTCAGGCGGCCTTCTCTGTTCATCAGACTTACAAGTTCGATCTCGGCTCCTGCCAGCTGGATCGTCGCCGGCAGTACGTCCAAATTATCATAGGAACTATGGATGATCAATTCTTTCATCGGCACATCATCGATCAACGTATCATAAATACACTTTTTGATATCGCGCTTATCAAACCCCAACCCGCTGGTAGAATTACCCTGCGGATCAGAATCTATCAATAATACTTTGCGTCCCTTCTGTGCCAGACACGCCGCCAAATTGACAGTAGTCGTAGTTTTACCGACGCCGCCTTTCTGATTGGCAATAGCGATAACCTTAACCAAAATCTTCACCTCACCCTTAATATCTTCAAAATAAATTATTTGAATTTCATCTGTTTCCCATTTTATCACAAATTAAGTGTTTCACCTATAGCAAAAACTAAAATTCACTTACTTTCTTTCAAATCATCGTCTTTTACGCAGCTTCTTCAAGGCAATGTTTCACGTGAAACATTGCTGCAACATTCTTTGCAGCCAAAACTTCCTCCAGCTTTGCTTCTATTACCATTGCTTTGAGTTTTTATCAACATAACCCACAGTTTTATCCACATATTTAATGAAATTTGCTTTTACTAAAACTTCATCAAAATCTGTTTTTTATTTTACAGGCTTTTTTCCATTAAAATATGCGGACAAAATTCATCCAAATATGCCTCACCAATTTCCCGGTAGCCTAAAGTCTGGTAAAAGCCGCTGGCACGACATTGAGCGGACAAACTGATCCGCTTACCGCCAACTCTGCGTGCTTCCTGTTCCAGTGCCAGCATGATCTGTGCCCCTAAATTTCTGCCACGGAACTCCGGCAAAACAGCCACCCTACCAATAATAAAATCCCCCGACCGCTCTCCCGGAAGTAACCTTCCTGTCGCCACAGCACACCCTTCCATAAATAGTACTGCATGCGGAACCATTTCGTCATATTCATCAAATTCATTTTTAAAACCTTGTTCTTCCATAAAAACTTTTTCTCTGATAGTTTTTGCTTCTGTACACAAAAAATTATAAATTTTTACCATTTGTCTGCTCCCTTCAAAAAAAGTGTCCAAATCTACACCTTTCAAAAACAAGGCGTGACTTAGAACACCCAATCATTTTCTTCATCCGCTGATAAAGAATTTACATCCTGTATTTATAATTGCCGTAATATAACCTGAGTATACTGCTATTTCAGACCTGCATTCTGTCGCTGCTGTAATAATTGTTCTTGATAAACAGCTATTTTAGCCTGCAGATTTTCACTGTACTGTTGCCATTTATGTACTTCTTCAGCTACATAAACCTGATGTTTCAGCAAAAGCTCCAACCGCTCGGCAATAGTACCGTCCCCATTATAACGCAGCTGTGCATATCTCTTTATATCACGCAGCAGCATCCCTGTCGCTTTTAATTTACATAAAAACTGTACCCATTCCCTATCTTCGGCCAGATAATTGCGACAGCCATTTTGACCACGTTTAACAAACAACAGGCCCTTTTTTTCATAATATCTCAAAGTATAAGCACTGATCCCAGTTAATTCCGCAAATGCACCGATTTTCATTTTTTATCCTTAATCCTTGACTTAGAGTATAGTCTAAAATTTATACTTTCATTGTAATCATTTTGGAGGTGAATGTAAATGTCTGATAATTATTTTAAAACAGGTTTAGAAAATTTAAAGAAAATCGATGGGACTGCAGGCAGTAACGTCATTGAAAATCTCAGTGATATTGCTCCTGATTTGGCCCGCTATATCATTGAATTTGCTTTTGGCCAGATTTACGAACGTCCCGGGCTCAGTCTGCAGGAACGAGAACTGCTGACGCTGTCCAGCCTTTTGACTGCAGGCGGCTGCGAAGCCCAGCTGCAGGTACATATCAACGCAGCATTACATGTTGGCATAAAAGAAGAAAAAATTATCGAAGCATTTCTGCACTGCATACCTTATACGGGTTTCCCTAAAGTCCTCAATGCTGTTGCCGTAGCCGGACAGATATTCTCTGGCAAATAAATTTGCAGTAATCGACTGTACTGCTTATACTTAAAGTATCATTAATATTTTAAGGAGCAATTATATGCAATTACAGATTCTACCACAAACCTTTGCTGTGTGCCAGATTCAGGATACTTCTCAAATAAACTGGCAGATGCCGCTGTTTTTTTTTAGTAAAACTGCTGAAGAATTGTCCCTGGTCTGCCCTGAAACCGACCTTCCTGCAGCAGTTCTGCAATGTGAACGAGGCTGGCGGGCTTTAAAGATCTGCGGCGTACTTGATTTTGCTTTAGTCGGTATCCTCGCTAAAATTTCCAGTCTGCTGGCAAATGCCGGTATCAGTATTTTTGCCGTTTCAACCTATAATACTGACTATATCTTTATCAAAGAATCCCATCTGCAGAAGGCTGCTGCTGCATTAAGAACCAACGGCTATCAGATAACAGCATAAAAGCAAAAAGCGATGTTTCAAATGAAACATCGCTTTTTATTATATATACAGCTTATCATTACAACTATAGATCTCATAACACAGCTTACTTTTTAAGCCTACGATCGTTCTTCAAAAAACGTTCTAAATACACCATATCTTTAAGCTGTATGCCATTTTCAAAAATCGGCTGAGGATAATTATCTGTAAAAAAATTTTTTATCACATGGCTTCTTGTAAAACCACAGGCTTGATAAAAATTCAGCGTTTCAAAAACATCACCTGTTCCGACCAGCATTCTTGTTCCCAAGCGACTATACAAGCGGCACATTTCTGTCATTAAAAAACGTCCATAACCACGACGTTGTTCCTGCGGCCATACCGCCAGGTTTTTGACTTCAAACACATCCTCTTTTTCCTGGGTCACGACCACTGTCGCCTTCAGATCTCCCTTATATAAAGCAAACAGATCTCCTCTCTTCAGATAACGATCCAGCATTTTCTCGTCTTCGTCCCCCAGCAGTAATAATTGTAAAAAATCTTTTTTTGCTTCCAGTTCCAGCATTATTACAGTTCCGTTCGATGCTGTCTTCAGCCATTTATCACGATCCAGCGTATAAAGAAAATGCGGCATTTCCTGACCTCGGTAAATTTTCACAAAATTACACATTGCCTTCATACCAAGTCCTTCTGCAATGTGCTGCGAAGCAAAATTATTCGTCCTGACCTGCGCCGTAAGCGTTTGCAGCTGCAGTTTACGAAAAGCATATTGACACAAAGCCGCAGTTCCTTCTCCTGCATAGCCTTGTCCCCAATATTTTTTGTTCAGAATATATCCTATTCCAATATATTGCTTACCTTCTGCCACTTCTTTCAGTATCCCCATCACCCCAATAAGACTGCCATCATTTTTTTTACGAACTGCCCAGTAGCTGTAACCATCACTGCTATAACGGCGAAGATTTTCATTCAGCCAGGCCTGTGATTCTATTTTAGTAAAGCCATGTTCCCAGGCATACATGATCTCAGGATCACCAAGCAATATTTCCAGCTCTGGCAAATCAGCCTGTGTCAATTGAAAAAATTCCAGCCGTTCAGTTATTAAAAACGGCAGTATACATTTATCTCTCACCTGCCAACCACTCCATTTCTATTATTTCCCATTGTTCTCCTAAAAAGTCGACATTGTACAGCGGAAAAATCACCTTCACACCATCAACAGCTTTAAAGCCTCCACGCTTGTAGCAGTTTACCGCCTGTAAATTATTGGTGAATACTCCTAAAGTTAAACGCTGCATGCCCAAAATCTCCTGTACGTATTTTTTTATCAGACGCAATAAAGCCTGTCCGCAGCCATTACCTCTATATTGTGGTGCCAAAAGAACAAATCCTAAATGAATGCTCCGCTGCAGGTAATCCGCACGTCTCAATAGTATATGTCCTGCCGGCGACCCATTTTCTGCCAGGACTGTCATAGGCCATGCTGTCTGCTCATCAGCCATCACTTCCGCATAGGCAATTATCTGATCTGCCGTTAATGGATATGTAAATTTTCCCGCACTCCAAAAATAAAATTCCCGTTCATCAATAATCCATGAAGGCATACAGGCAGCATCACTTTTTTTAAAAGGACGTAATTTAAACATTTTCCACCTTCATCTTTCAGTTTTTGTGTTCGTACTTATTATTTATTCGGCTTGCGTTTAAGATATAATAACTTTTTCAGATCGGCTTCAATCTGCCAACAAAGTTTCTTATAAATTTCAAATGTCGTCATCCCTAATAAAGCGCTTAACTCTTTCTGCGTCAATGCCTTTTCCAGCATAAATTCTCTTCCATAAACAGCAGCCTTTATTTTAATTCTTTGGCCATAGTTATTGTTCTGGCAGCAAAACCATAATGTTCATAAAACCGCTCCGCTTCAGTATTTCCACAAACAACTTTCAGTTCCAGCAGCTTCAAAGGCAGACGCTCAAGTCGTTCAAGCATCCATTGCATCAGCATCTTTCCCGCCCCCTGCCCACGCAGCTCCTGCCTGATATAAAGATAGTCAATACTGCCGCAGACATCAGTATGCGAAAAAACACAGAAACCTTTCCACCCATGATCAACAGCCAGAACTGCTGCGACAGTTTTGCCTGCGCTGATTCCCCGCTTCAGAGTCCAGATCTTTTCATCTGCACAAACCAGCGGATACAGCCCCCGGAAATTTAAAGCTGTCTGATTATGGTAATCTGCCAGCTCCAATAGTAAAGGTTTCAACGCACCAACTGTTTCCACCGTCAGCATTTCTATTTTTAACATCATCTATCCACCTTCCAGCTTTATCTCACACAGGCACGCACAAATTTTTCCGGCACATTCATTCTTACAGCAGCAGCTTCTATCGTCATGCCGCTGTCAAGAAACCTTCTGCAGACAGACTTCATATTTTCACCCACCTCCAAGATATGAAAATCCGGGTCATAAAAACGAATTACTCTTTGCCCCCAGCTATATTGCTGTACTGGATGTACATAAAAGATCCCTTTTATTGCTGCCAGCTTTTTTAAAAAATCATCGAATTTATCTTCTTCAAAATAAAGTTCAGCAGCATTGCCGCCAAAACTGATACTTTGAAGATCCTTACTGATAAATTCACACCAGCTTTCTTGAGTCTGTAACGCTACTCCGCCTGTTAAAGTAACATTCGCACCCAGATCCATAGTAACTCTCAGCCCTAAAACTTCTTTATAAAATTTGACTGACTTTTCCATATTTTTTACAATCAGAAGTGCTGCCTGAAATTTCATTATGATCTACCTGCCTTCTTTATATTTTTAACCATCTTTCGCAGATATATACCTGAGATGCAAAACAGGAAACGGGTTGCCTTGTCCATCCAACTCAGACCGCGAATATTTTTTAAAACCTTGTTTCTGATAAAAACAATAGGCCTGCGGATTTTGTTCATTAACGTCGACTTCCGTCACTCCAAGCCCGCTGACAGCATGGCGCAGCAGCTTCGAACCAAATCCCTGCCCACGTTCACTGCTTGCGACAAATAACATTTCCAGCTTTATTCCGTCAATGCCCATGAAACCCTTATAACAGCTATCTTCAGCCTTAATAGCCCATAATTCAGGAATAGATTCCAAATTCTGGTATACCAACGGACGCAGCGCTTTAATATCGTTCTCCCTCAAAAAATCATGTGTATGACGCACCGAATCTTCCCAAATAATCATTAATATTTCCAGCAAATTTCGTTCTCGTCTTACAATTTTTATTATTTCCATCTTTCTTTCCTTCACTATTTCCAAATATGAGTAAAAAGAGGATGTTTCACGTGAAACATCCTCTTCATAATGCTTCTGCACTTATAATCATTTAACTACGGCGCACCATCTCAGAGGTTATTTCCTTCAATGTAAACGCACCGCACATCGCCATAGTATCTTTCAGTTCAGCAGCCAGTTTTTCGATATATACTTTGACACCCTCTTTCCCTCCGCCAAAAACAGCAGTAACAAAAGGACGGGCAATAACAACAGCATCAGCTCCCAAGGCCAGCGCTTTAAAAATATCAACACCACTGCGAATGCCGCCGTCAACAATAATACGCATCTTCCCGCCTACTGCCGCCGCTATCTCTGGCAATACTTCTGCCGTTGCGGCACACTGATCCAGGACACGTCCGCCGTGGTTAGAAACAATGATCGCATGCGCTCCCGCCTGCTGCGCTTTTAACGCTGCTTTCGCCGTCATAATACCTTTTACAATAAATGGTACACCTGCCTGCTGCGCAATTTCTGCCAGTTCAGAAACGGATTTGCTGCCGGCCGGCGGCATCATATTCTGTAAAAACGGTAATCCAGCAGCATCAATATCCATGGCTACGGCAAAAGCGCCAGACTCCTTTACCAGGGCCAGCTTTTCTTTAATCGTTTCCAGATTCCATGGTTTGACAGTAGGTATACCCTGCCCGTCAACAGCTTTGATAGCCTGCGTCGCCGCTGCCATGACACTGCTGTCCAAGCCGTCGCCTGTAAAAGCGGCAATACCATTTTCCGCACAGGCTGAAACCAGGACTTCATTATAAGTAACGTCACTATAAGCGTTACTGTAATGCATTGCTATTGCTCCTACAGGACCGGCAAAAAAAGGATAGCTGAAGTGCTTGCCAAACAGCTCCAAACCTGTATCTATCTGTTTTTTCTCACAAATAGTATCCATATTGACACGGATCTCCTGCCATTTCTGATAATTGCGGATAGCAGTATTTCCTATACCTTTCGCCCCTGGTCCTGGCATCGTATTTCTGCAGGCTACACCATTGCATATGGGACAAGCCTTACATTTAGTACCGATTTTTGTCCGCGCCGTTTCTAAAACCTCATTATAATCCATGGAATTGACCCTCCCTTATTCTCCTGTCACCTTGTTTCTATTTTACTACATTAGCTGGATTTGTACAGAACTATTCTTAAAAATACATAAAGAAAAGCAGTGATCTTTACAGACCACTGCTTCAGTAGGCTTAAAACAAACGCGGCTCTTTTGGTTTTTTAGTATTACGGATTCTTAAAGTCACCAGCACGTCACCGCCGTCAACATCCTGCTCCATTGATACGGGAATACCAACATCTTTTATCGTAGAAACTATTTGCTTAATGCTGTTAAGATAGATACGCACATCATTAACGATCACCAGACGCTTTTTCTTCGGAGTAACTTCGCCTTCATCTGTATCCAAATATTTTTTTACATATTCTTCTGTCTGACGCACACTGAAATTATTCTTTACAATCGTTTCTACAATCTGCAGCTGCTCTGCCTCTGTCGGCAGCTTAAGCAAAACTCTGGCATGCCTTTCTGTTAAGGCATTTTTGCGCAGAGACTCGCGTACAGGCTGCGGCAAACGCAATAAACGCAGCTTATTGGCAATAGTCGATTGTTTTTTACCAACCCGAGCCGCCATAGAATCCTGCGTCAGATGGAATTCGTTCATCAGCATTTCGTAGCCTTCGGCTTCTTCCAAATAATGCAGATCCTCCCGCTGCAGATTTTCGATCAAAGCTATCTCCGCAATCTGCTGTTGAGTATAATCACTGATAATAACAGGAATTTCACTCAAAGCTGCCATTTTGGAAGCACGCAGACGTCTCTCGCCGGCGATAAGCAGATAATTACCGCTGCCATCTTCCATGGGTGCTACCAAAAGCGGCTGCAAAACACCATATTGGGCAATAGATGCCGCCAGATCCTGTAAACCATCTTCATCAAATGTTTTACGCGGCTGGTAAGGATTCGGTATAACTTTAGCTAAAGGCACCCGTACTACCTCGATTGCTTTACTGCTATGCTTGGTACCCATTTCCGCACGTCCTGCTTCTAAAACAGAAAATCCATCATCAACTGTCATAAACTTAACCTCCACTATTTATTCCAGGGGTTGTTTGTCCGGCAAACCAGCTTTACGCGGATATGCCTTGGGAGTAGTTTTTATTTTGGCTATTTTCACAATAGCACGACCATCATTCAACCCAGGAAGCTTTACGGCGTCGGCACTTACCAGGCGCCCGCCCAAAATTTGCAGCGCTTTATCAGCAGCAGCTATCTCTTCCTGATATTTGCTGCCTTTTAGTGCAATAAAGCTGCCGTCTGTTTTTACTAACGGCAGGCAATATTCTGCCAAAACACTCAGTCTGGCAACTGCTCTTGCCGTCACCAGATCATACTTTTCACGATGCCTGGGATCTCTGCCGGCATCCTCGGCCCGTAAATGCACACAGCGAATACCTTTTAGTCCTAATTCAATAATAACCGTTTCCAAAAATTTCAGCCGTTTAGCCAGGGAATCAATCAAAGTTACTTTTAAAGAAGGGCAGTATATTTTCAGGGGGATACCAGGAAATCCTGCCCCTGTACCAACATCAGCTAAAGTTTTTTCACCAAACAGCTTCTCATCAAATGCCAGCAGAGAATCAATCATATGTTTAACGGCTACTTCTTCAGGCTCGGTTATCGCCGTCAGATTCATCACTTTATTCGTCTCCACAAGCAGTTCATAATAAGCACTGAATTGTTCCAGCTGCTGTGCTGTAAAGCTCAGTCCCGCTTCTTTCCCTTTCAACTGCATTATTTCAGCAAACGTCATGATTCATATTCCTTCCTGCGCATTACTTCCAACGCTATCATCAACACGCTGACGTCAGCCGGAGAAACGCCGGAAATGCGTGAAGCCTGACCGATTGAAGCAGGCTTCACTTTCGCCAGCTTCTCTGCTGCTTCGGAAGACAGCTCTTTGATACTCAAATAATCGATATCAGCCGGTATTTTTTTATTTTCCAGCTTCAATGCTTTTTCCACTTCCTGTTTTTGCTTATTGATGTAACCTTCATACTTGGCAAAAATCTCTACCTGCTCGGCAACTACTTCCGGCAGCTCCGGCACTTCAAAAGCCTGCTGTAATTTTTCATAAGTCATTTCACTGCGGCGCAGCAGATCCAGCAGTGACATCCCCGAACGAATCGGCGCTGTTCCCAGCTCTGCCAATTTGGCAAGCACTTCCGCATTAGGAGGTAAATGTGTACTGCTCAAATTCTGCAATGTCCGTTCCAGCAAACTGCGTTTTGCAGTAAAAGCTTCGTAACGAACATCGTTTACCAGACCAACCGCTCTGCCTTTTTCCGTTAACCGAAGGTCAGCATTATCCTGACGCAGCAGCAGCCGGTATTCAGCACGCGAAGTCATCATGCGGTAAGGCTCATTCGTTCCTTTTGTAACCAGATCATCAATCAAAACACCTAAATAGCCTTCGCTGCGGCTTAAAATAAGCGGCTCTTTACTCCTTATTTTCTGCATGGCATTAACGCCGGCAAGAAGCCCCTGCGCGGCGGCTTCTTCATACCCACTGGTACCGTTCGCCTGACCGGCAGAAAAAAGTCCGCTGATAGCTTTATGTTCTAACGTCCGCTGCAATTGCAGCGGATCAAGACAATCATAATCAATAGCATAACCGGCGCGCATCATCCGGCAATTTTCCAAACCGGGTATAGTCTGCATAAACTGCAGCTGAACATGTGCTGGCAAAGACGACGACATTCCCTGCACATACATTTCATTTGTACGTAACCCTTCCGGTTCCACAAATAACTGATGCCGTTCCTTATCGGCAAAACGTACGATTTTAGCTTCAATAGAAGGACAATAGCGTGGACCGACGCCTTCGATCATACCATTGAACATACCTGACAAATGCAGATTATCACGAATTATCTTATGAGTATCAGCATTGGTATAAGTCAGCCAGCAGGGAATCTGCTTTCTCTCCGTAATCGTACTCATAAAAGAAAAATTACGTACCTGTTCATCGCCATATTGAGCTTCCATTCTGCTGTAATCCAGGCTGCGGGCATCGATTCTCGCCGGCGTACCCGTTTTAAAACGCATCAGCTCTACTCCATGCTCTAATAAAGAAGACGACAGTTTATTGGCTGAGCGCAATCCGTTAGGTCCTGATTCATAATTTACCTGACCATAAACAATACGCCCGCGCAGATAAGTGCCGGTAGCTAAAATGACGCACTTCGCTTCAAAAACTTCGCCCGTTTCAGCCTCTACACCAACTACAGCTCCATTTTCAACTAATAATCTGTCGATCATCAATTGTTTAACATCCAGATTTTCCTGGTTTTCCACAACCTGCTTCATCAAAGTATGATAAAAAGGCTTATCAGCCTGAGCTCTTAACGCATGGACAGCATAACCTTTACCTGTATTTAAAAGCCGCATCTGAATACAGGCTTCATCAGCAGTTAGACCCATCTGACCGCCTAAAGCATCAATCTCACGCACTAAATGACCCTTAGCCGGTCCGCCGACAGAAGGGTTACAGGGCATCAAAGCAATATTATCCAAAGACAAAGTAGCAAGAAGAGTCCTGCCGCCAAGGCGTGCAGCCGCCAGGGCCGCTTCTACTCCGGCATGACCTGCACCGATAACGACGACATCATAATTATCAGTAATATACATTTTGTCACCTACAACCTAAACTCTTATTTCCCAACACAGAATTTTGAAAAAATCTCATTGATGATTTCATCCTGAAGAGTATCACCTGTAATCAAACCCATAGCATCGATCGCTTTATGCAGATCAATGACCAGACAATCATATGGCAGCATCGATGCCGCTGCTCTGATTGCTTCTTCCACACTTAACAAAGCTTCACGCAGCAGATTCTCGTGACGTGTATTTTGTACATAAGCACCACCAGATATAGCATGCTCTGAACCATAAACATAACTTTGCAGCCAGGCAGTAAACTGTTCCAGCCCACCGCCGGTTTTTGCAGATAAAAGCAGTACTCTATCTTTACCAAAGCGTTTCTGTAAAGCTGTTAAATCATTTACCTGCGGTCGATCACCTTTATTTACTATTATAACACAGGGCTTACCTGCAACTGCATTTAAAATTTCTTCATCTTCTTCATTTAAAGGCTGAGATCCATCCAAAACTACTACAGCCAATTCTGCTTTGTCAAGACGTTCCTTACTCCTGGCAACCCCTATCTTCTCAACATAATCTTCTGTCTGCCTGATGCCGGCAGTATCAACTAATACCAATGGCACACTGCCAAGCAATAACTGTTCTTCAATTACATCGCGCGTAGTTCCGGCATATTCTGAAACAATAGCCCTTTCCTCACTGAGCAGAGCATTTAAAAGACTTGATTTGCCTACGTTAGGACGACCGACAATTACTGTCTGCAGACCTTCGCGTAATATTTTACCGGTATGAGCATGTTTAAGCAGATATTCCAGTTCCTGTTTGACCTTTTCCATACCTTCACTGACAGTATTAAAAGTTATTTCCTCAATATCTTCTTCCGGATAATCAATAACTGCTTCCAGATTTACTACAATATCTAATAAATTACGGCGCAGACCTTTGATTTTTTTAGACAGTTGGCCATCCTGTTGACGTACTGCCATTTTTAAAGAAGCTTCACTGCGTGATTTAATAATATCCATAACTGCTTCCGCCTGGATCAAATCTATACGTCCGTTTAAAAAAGCTCTCTTTGTAAACTCGCCCGGTTCAGCCGGACGAGCGCCCATTTTATAGGTTAGACCCAGGATAGTTTTTAACGATTGTAAACCGCCATGACTTTGTATTTCCACTACATCTTCTGCAGTATAGGAATGTGGTCCCTGCATATAAACAGCAAGCACCTCGTCTATTTTACTATTTTCTTCATCAACTACATGACCATAAACAAGCAGATGCGGTGTATGTTCGGTCAATCTTTTACCCGAAGCTGATCGAAACAGCTTATCACCTATCGCAGCAGCCTCAGTACCACTGATGCGTATTATTCCTACCGCGCCTTCACCTAAAGCCGTAATAACGGCGCTGATTGTTTCGTTAGTTTCAGAAACTGTATGTTTCTTTGCCATAATTACTCTCCAATAGAGAAACCCAGTAAAATAAATTACTGGGTCTCAGACACAAATTATTTTTTTAATTCGATTACTACCTTACGATAAGGTTCTTCACCTTCGCTTAAAGTGGTAATGCGGCGATCATTCTGCAACGCCATATGAATAATCTTTCTTTCATGAGGGTTCATCGGTTCAAGAACTACTCTTTCACCGTTACGTTTAACTTTATCAGCAAGACGTACAGCCAAACGGCTCAATGTTTCTATTCTCCGCTCACGGTAATCTTCAACATCGATAATAATACGAATTCTTTCACTGGAATTTTTATTAGCCACGAGATTAGTCAGATATTGCAGAGCATCCAAAGTCTGTCCGTGTTTGCCGATCAGTATCCCCATATCTGGACCATGCAATTTTAAAGTAACAGTACTATCAGCTTTATTAACGAATTTTTCCATAACCACTTCAATTTTCATGGAATGGAATATTTTCTGTAAAAATTCCTTACCGGCCTGGACTGCTTCTTCATCAACTACAAATTCTTTTTTTACTGCTGCTTCTGTATCTGTGTCTACAGCAGTATTTTTATATTCTTCTTTACCGGCCTGAACGTCAGCTTTAATATTATCTAAAGCTTCTTCAACAACATCGCCGATTTTAGCAGCAGCATCTTTTAAAGTAACACGAATTTTAGCTTTTTTAGAAAATAAACCAAATAAACCGTTTTTCGCTTCTTCAATAACTTCGATATTTACTTTATCCCGAGTAGTTTTTAACTCATTCAAAGCCTGTTCTAAAGCTTCATCAACATTTTTTCCTGTTTTTTCTAGGAAACCCATCTTTTTCGCCTCCTGTAGCAATTATTTTACAGTAGCCTTATTCATCAGTGCCTGCTGACCGATCTGCATCAGGTTCATAACAACCCAGTAAAGCACCAGACCAGCTGGGAAGCTAAAACTGATATAGCCGATAAAAAGCGGCATAAAATACAGCATCATCTTATTTTGTGCTGAAGAAGTATCCGGCATAGTCTGTTTTGACTGCACAAAAGTAGTCAAAGCTGATAAAACCGGCAGTATATACATCGGATCCGGATTAGAGATACTTTGAATCCATAAAAAATTAGCCGGTCCAACATAATGAAAATCACGAATACCATAGAAAATACCGATCATAATCGGCATTTGTACTAATAACGGCAGACAGCCAGCTAAAGGATTGACATTTTCCTGTTTATAAAGGTTTGCCAGTTCCATATTCAAACGTTGTTTATCGTTCTTGTATTTTTCCTGGATAGCTTTCATTTTAGGCTGCATAGCCATCATTGCTTTTGTTGATTCGATTTGTTTTTTTGTTAAAGGATACAACAGTATCTTAACAATAATCGTCATAATGATAATTGCCAGGCCATAATTAGGTAAACCTACAGTAGCAGTCATATTATAAAGTACCGTAATAACCTGCTGAACAATATTACTGAGAAAGTCCAAGATATCACTCCTTAGAGGTTAGTGTATATATTTACTACTTTAATTTGCATTATCAAGTTGTTAACTAACAGGGTCATAACCGCCCGGATGAAAAGGATGACATTTTGCTATCCTTTTAACTGCCAGCCAGCCGCCCTTTAAAGCGCCTTTTTTTCGGATAGCTTCAATGGCGTACTGAGAGCATGTAGGATAAAACCTGCATGTAGGCGGAAATAACGGTGAAATAAATAACTGATAAAAACGGATACAAACAATCATCAATGTTTTCACAGAAATTCACCTTACTTCAATAAAACGGCTCTTTTAGCTAAACGCATAAATACTCGATCATAAGTTTTTAAATCTGCAGCAGCCAGTTTTTTACGAGCTACCCAAATAAGCTGTATATTCGTCAGCAATTCCGATTTATGATGACGAAATACTTCTCTCATCATTCTTTTGACACGATTACGTACTACGGCGTTACCAATTTTTTTACCGACAGCAAAACCAATCTTAGGACCTTCTGCGTCTAAAGGTAAAACATAAAGTACAGATAAACTGTCAACGACAGAACGTCCGGTAGTATACACCAATTGAAAACCGGCTTTAGACTTGATTCGATTTTTTTTAGGAAAAGTGAACTTTTTTCTTGGTTCCAAATTCTTGCACCTGCCCGCATGGAAAAAATAGGCCACTCTCGCGGCCTATTTTTATGATATTATGCAGACAATTTCTTTCTGCCTCTAGCACGTCTTCTTTTGAGAACTTGACGACCGCCCAAAGTTTTCATTCTTTCTCTAAAACCATGGGTTCTTTTTCTTCTAAGGTTGTTAGGTTGAAAAGTACGTTTCATGAAATCTTACCTCCTTACCACTCACTAGTTTTATCAAATTCTATATTGATTTGAATTGATAGCTACAGAAATTATATTAGAAACGACTTAAAGTGTCAAGAATAAAGCAGTTAGTTAAAGAAATTTTTATTATTTTCTATCCTTCAAAATTTTCTTCTCAATTAAAAATTGCTAATAACTCTTAATTTTGATAGAATATAGTGATAGTAATAATAGTCTTACTATGTCATTTTTTATATTTTACAGCGACAGAAAACCGACTGTAGGATTTTTTATAAGCCTTGCTATTATTTTTTGTCTCAAATCATTATTTCAACGCCTTACAAGCCGTTTATGAGTAGCCACAGGAAGGATGTATTTTATGAGCTCGTACGATTTAGCAGAGGTTTGGGTAAAATTCCTGGAAAAATTCCATGAATCTACCAGTGAAAATGTTTATAATGCCTGGATCAAACCTTTGATTCCCTTAGAAATAACAGATACCTACTTAAAAGTAGGCGCCAAAAATAATTTTACAAAAAAATGGCTTGAAGAAACGTATACTACAGTCATTGAAGGTATGCTTGCCAGTATTACCGGCACAAACCTGCAGTTTAAAATTGAAAACCTTGATTTGAAAACTGAAGAACTCCCTATAAATTCAGCAGAAACTACTCCAGTACAAACTGAAAACAGGTCTCTGCTTCCTGAGGCAGTTCTGCCGCCTGTAAAAAACAGTTTTACCCAGCAAGATCTTTTTGAAGATGATATCCAAAGCAACCTTAACCCAAAATATATCTTTGAAACTTTCGTTATCGGCAATTCCAACAGGTTTGCTTATGCAGCAGCTCAAGCTGTAGCTTCAAATCCTGCTAAAGCCTATAATCCACTTTTTATTTATGGCGGTGTCGGTCTAGGTAAAACACACTTGATGCATGCGATTGGCAATCAGATAAAAATGAATGATTCCAAAATGAAAATTTTATACATCTCAAGTGAAAAATTTACCAATGAAATAATTAATTCTATTCAAAATAAAAATACAGATGCTTTCAGAAAAAAATATCGTAATATCGATTGCTTAATTATCGACGATATTCAATTTTTAAAAAATAAAGAAATGACACAGGAAGAATTCTTTCATACTTTCAACACCTTATACGAAGCTAACAAACAGATTATCATATCCAGCGACCGTCTTCCGCGTGAAATCGAAACGCTGGAAGACCGACTGCGTTCACGTTTTGAATCAGGACTTCTCGCAGATATTCAATCTCCAGATCTGGAAACAAGGATCGCTATTTTGAGAAAAAAAGCAGAATCAGAAAACATCTCTATTCCTCATGATGTTATTTCTCTTGTTGCATCCAGCATTGACACCAATATACGTGAAATAGAAGGCGCTTATACAAAAATAGTAGCCTATGCTTCATTGATGGGAAGTCCGATAACTATAGATCTGGCAAAAAAAATACTTGACGCTATGGGAACCAGCACTAAAAACAAACAAATTACTTTTGACGATATCATTCAGGTTACATCTGATTATTTCAAAATCAAAAAAGAAGAATTTTTTACAAAAAAACGTACTCAGAATATTGCTTACCCAAGACAGATAGCAATGTATCTGTGCCGTGAAATGGCTGATTTTTCTTATCCCCGAATTGGTGAGTTTTTTGGAGGACGCGATCACACTACTGTTATCCATGCATATGAAAAAATCGTAAAAAAGATCAAAGAAGATCCTAATTGTGAAAAAACTATTACTTACCTTGTAGATAAATTAAAACAATAACTTTCAAAATTCTACCATTATATAATACTTATCTACAGTTTCTGTGGATAAGTTGCGTTATTTCTGTGGATAAACAGTTAATAAAAAGCATCACACAAAAAACTGTTGATAATGTTAATAAATTTTCCCAATTATCCACACTTATATCAACAAGTTTCATAAAAGCTCTTATCAGTGTTTTTAGGCTGTTTCCACATATTCACACTCCCTACTACGACGTCTACTAAGATTTTAAATTAATATAGCAATAATAAAAAAGATGGAGGTCTGTATAACATGATTTTTACCTGTAAAACAACTAACCTTAACAAAGCAATTCAAACAGTTCAAAGAGCTATTTCTTCCAAACCTAGTACTCCTATCTTTTCCGGAATCCATTTAATTGCAGATAATAACATTTTAGAGATCCAGGCAATGGATCTGAATATGGCTATAGCTTGCAGTATAGAAGCGGAAATACAGGAAAAAGGAGAAATAGTTGTTTCAGCAAAGCATTTTTCAGAATTGATGCGTAAGCTTCCTGGCGAAAATGTTACCATCGTAAAAAATAAAGAAGAAAAAACTATCAATGTTCAATCCGATAAATCTGATTTTCAGCTCTTACTGATGAATGAAGATGATTATCCAAAATTTCCAGAATTTAATGCTGATAAACAAATAGTTTTAGAAGATGAAAAAATCAAGGAACTTATTAAAAAAACTATTTTTGCCTGCTCTACAGACGAAGCAAGACCTTTGTTCACAGGTATTTTAGTGGAACTCCAGGATGGTAAGATAACTTTTGTAGGTACTAATACTCACCGTTTATCAATCAAAACTATGGAACAGGAAAGCAGCGAAGCTATGTCAATGATTATTCCTTCCAGAGTTTTAAGTGAAATTGCTCGTAATTTAACAAGTGAGTTACCTCAGGAAGTAAAACTTTCTTTATTAAATAATCAAATCATGGTACAGATCGATAAAGTGGTAATTGTTTCCCGCTTAATCGAAGGAAAATTCCCTGATTATCGTAGAGTTATTCCTCCTGCTTTTAACATTAAAACTCTATTCAATGTTAAAGAACTGGCCGGAGCTGTAGAACGCGTTGCTTTATTTTCCAGTGATGGTGATTACAGTATTATCAAAGTAAGTGTCGGAAATAATGAAATCGTTGTAAGCTCAAGCAGTCCAGACGTTGGTAAGGGACGTGAAGTAATCGAATGTCAAACTCAGGGCGAAACGATCAATGTAGCTTTTAATTCTAAATATATCATTGATATTTTAAAAAATCTTACTGATGAACAGGCTACGATGGAGTTAAATACTTCTCTGAGTCCTGTCTGTATTAAACCGATTGCTGAAAGTAATTATATTTATATCGTTACTCCTGTCAGAGTCGTATTTTAAGCGAGAAGGTAAAAAATGGAAAAAATAACTGTCGGTATCACTACTAAATTTATTACGATCTCTAATCTTTTGAAATATGCAGGAGTTTTAGAGACCGGAGGACAGGCGCATGAGGCTATTGAAGCGGGAGTAGTTACGTTGAATGGTGTTATAGTTACGGAAAAACGCAAGAAAGTTTTTCCGCAGGATACTGTTGTTTTAGATCAGCAAGTAGAAATAAAAGTTATAACGGAATAATTTATGAAAGTAAAAAGAATCTATGCAGTTAACTTTAGAAATTATAAAGAATGCTGTTTGGAAATTACTTCAATGGTCAATATCTTTTATGGGCAGAATGCCCAGGGAAAAACAAATCTTTTAGAAGCGATGTTTTATGCTGCCTTTGGAATGTCACATCGTACTGCCCAGGAAGATGATATGCAGCGTCTGGATACAAATCAGTTAGCTGTTGGTATTAATTTTGAAGATTTACATGGGGTAAATGATGTTAAAATAAAAAGACAGCAGCTCGATGGTAAGAATAAAAAAGAATTGTTTTTGAACGATGTAAAGGTTCGGCCCAAGGAACATTACGGAACTTTAAATATGGTGATGTTTTCACCTGAGGATCTGCAGCTTATCAAAGGTGAGCCCGCTTTACGCAGACGTTTTTTTGATATGCAGATCTCACAGACTGATAAAGCTTATTATGATCTGTTGATAAAATATAATCGTATTTTACAGCAGCGCAACAGGCTTCTTAAAGATATCCGTGATAATAATGCCAGTATTGAGCTTTTATTGACCTGGGATCAGGAATTTGTGCTGACTGCGGCCAGAATAGCTGTAAAAAGGATGGCCGCTTTGCAGAAATTAAAAAATATAGCTAAAGATATTTATGCTGCTTTAACTGGTGAATTAGAAACATTAACTGTTTTTTATGAACTTAAAGCTAATAATGGCGAGCTTCTTTATCCTGATGAAGCTATCTGTTGGGAAGATTTCTATCGCAGTAAGCTGTCTGAACGGCAGCAGGTAGATATTTTAAGAGGCAGTACGGGTATAGGACCTCATCGTGATGATCTGTTATTTAAAGTAAATGACAGAATTTTGAAAGCTTTTGGTTCACAGGGGCAGCAGCGCAGTGCTGCTTTAGCCTTAAAACTGGCACAGCTTGAATATGTCCGCCAGGAAATAGATGAGTTTCCTGTATTACTGTTGGATGATGTAATGAGTGAACTTGATGATCAAAGACGTTGTCAGCTATTAAAATTTATTGATGGTAAAGTTCAAACTTTTATTACGGTAAACGATAAAGCTTTGATTCCGGATTTGAGCGGAAATGCGTATTTCAGGATTATTGAAGGCAGAATCGCAGAGGGATAAAAATGGAAGGTATAGAAAGAGTACTTTTAAAAATGCTTCCTAATCAGGAAGGTCGTAATAAATATTTTATTTTTTCTATGCAGAGTAAATGGGAACAGATCTGTGGTGCTAACGTAGCTAAGCATTCAAAACCAGTACGTTTGGAACGCAAAGTTTTATATATAAATACGGATAGCTCTGTTTGGGCTAATCATCTTTTGATGATGAAACAGCAGTTTATTAATAATATAAATCGTGTTATGACTAATGACCCTGTCAAGGATATAAAATTTTTCACAGGCTCTATTGAAAATTTTTTGCAGCTTCCGAAAGAAGAACAGGAAGTGAAATTAAATTTTAAACCTTTGACGGAATCAGAGAAAATTTTTATTAGACAGGCACTGGTAAATATTAATAATCAGGAATTGCAGAAAAAGCTTGCTCATTTCAGGAAAGTTTGTCTGCAAAGAAAAAAAGCATTACTTATCGAAAACAATGATATGAAATGTAAATATTGTGGTGCTGCGTTAATTGAAAAAAATGATCTTTGCCGCGTCTGCCAGCGTTATGAAAAAGAGAAATTGAGAACAGAAATAGTATCTATTTTGACATCTGAACCTTGGCTGAATTACAATGACTGTCAAAAATATGTCAAATGTGATAAAATGTTATTCGATAGTGTAAAAAATTCTTTGAAACAGTATTATTATGCTAAGGTTTATAATAATCAGTCTGATATCAGAGAAGAAATGACGGCTGTGATGTTAAAAACAGGGATGCAGCCTGATAAAATCAGTGAACAGCTTGCACAAAATATTATTAAAGGATTGCGGAGGAAATATTAATATGTATCTGCATCTTGGTGCCGACTGCATGATAAAAAATACGGATATTATAGCTATTTTTAATATTCGTGATCAACAGTCGGAAATTTATGATAATTATATTTCTGTGAATAAGGATAAATATAAAATTATTGATTTATCGGAAAATGGTGAGTGTTCAAGCTGTATTTTAACAACTGATACTTTGTATTTATCGGGAATTTCCGCTCTGACTTTAAAACGAAGGGCTGAAGAAGATTTTGGCAGTGATGCCATTTATAAAAGTTTTTGATCGTTGAAGGAAAGTATTAAATATACTTGAATTATAGGAATGTGGAGGTTACTATGTCTAATTTGGAAGAAGCAACTGAGGTTAAGGGACAATATGGTGCCGGACAGATTCAGGTCCTGGAAGGTCTGGAAGCTGTACGTAAAAGACCAAGTATGTATATTGGCAGTATTTCTGCCCGTGGTTTGCATCATTTGGTGTATGAAACAGTTGATAATAGTATAGACGAAGCCTTAGCAGGTTATTGCGATGCTATCGATGTGACTATTCATAGCGATAATAGCATTACTGTACGTGATAATGGTCGTGGTATTCCTGTAGAAATGCATAAAGTTGGCAAGCCTGCTGTAGAAGTAGTTATGACTATCCTGCATGCCGGCGGCAAGTTTGGTGACGGAGGCTACAAGGTTTCCGGAGGTCTGCATGGCGTAGGTGTATCCTGTGTTAATGCGCTTAGCGAGCATATGGAGGTTGAGGTACGTCGTAGCGGTAAAATTTATGGAATTGAGTTTTCCCGTGGTAAAACAGTTGTGCCGCTTTATGAAAAGGGTACTACTGAAGAAACAGGTACTACTGTACATTTTAAACCTGATCCGACGATTTTTACGGAACTTATCTACAGTTATGAAACCCTGCGTTTAAGAATACGTGAACTGGCTTTTTTAAATAAAGGTATCCGTATTAATCTCAATGATGAACGTACTGGAAAACAGGAAAGCTTTCATTACGAAGGCGGTATCATTGAATTTGTAAAGTATGTAAATGAAAATAAGGATAAGCTCCATGATGATCCTATCTACATCGAAGGTATCAAAGATACTAATATTGTTGAAGTAGCTCTGCAGTACTGCGATACTTATACTGAAAATCTATTTACTTTTGTTAATAATATTAATACTGAAGAAGGCGGCACACATTTAAGCGGTTTTAAACAGGCAATGACGCGTACTATCAATGATTATGCCCGTAAAATAGGTGCTTTGAAAGACGGAGAAGAAAACCTCAGCGGTGATGATGTCCGTGAAGGTATGACTGCAGTTATCAGTATTAAGATTCAGGAGCCCCAGTTTGAAGGTCAGACTAAAACTAAGCTTGGAAACAGTGAAATTCGTCCGATCGTTGATAATCTAGTCAGCGAAGGTTTAGGAGAATTTTTTGAAGAAAATCCTGTTATTGCCAAGAGGATTGTAGAAAAATCAATTCTTTCCGCCAGGGCACGTATGGCAGCACGTAAAGCACGTGAATTAACAAGGCGTAAAAGCGCTTTGGAAATCAGCAGTCTGCCTGGTAAATTAGCCGATTGTCAGAGTAAGGATGCTTCAGAAACAGAGATTTATCTTGTCGAAGGTGATTCTGCAGGCGGCAGTGCCAAACAGGGACGTGATCGTCGTTTTCAGGCTATTCTGCCTTTGCGCGGCAAGATTTTAAATGTTGAAAAAGCAAGATTGGATAAAATTTTGAGCAGTGATGAAATCAGAAATATGATTACTGCCTTTGGCTGTGGTATTGGTGAAGATTTTGATCTGGAAAAAGCGCGTTACGGTAAAATTATTATCATGACAGATGCCGATGTCGACGGAGCTCATATCAGAACTCTGCTGTTGACTTTCTTTTATCGTTATATGCAGCCTTTGATCAAAGAAGGACATGTATTTATCGCTCAGCCACCTTTATATCTGGTCCGTAAAGGTCAGAAGCATTTATATGCTTACAGCGATGATGAACTGCAGACTGTTTTGGATGAAGTTGGTCGTGACAGCAATCCCTATATCCAGCGTTATAAAGGTTTAGGTGAAATGAATCCGGAGCAGTTATGGGAAACAACTATGAATCCTGACGGAAGAACGATTTTGCAGGTACATTTGGAGGATGCTGCTGAAGCAGACGCAATTTTTTCCATATTGATGGGTGATAAAGTAGAACCACGGCGTCAATTTATTGAGGCTAATGCCGGTAAAGTAAGAAATCTGGACCTGTAATTACGGAGGTCATTATGAAAATCAAAAAAAATCTTTCTGATGAAGAAATGTTTAAAGGCTATGTAGAAAAAGAAAGCTTTGAAAATGCTTTTGATGCTGATGAAAAAATAGTTTCTTCTAAAATGAAAAATAAAGCCGCAGCAGCGAAAGAATTATTATTACCTGCTGAAGCTCAAGAAAAATTAAATCAGTATTTGCTGGAAATAAGCATGGATTGGTTTAAAAATGGTAATGGTGACGTTGTCTGGAAAATTTATAAGGAACAGGGACAAATCATAATTAAACCTGCACCTGCTAAAAAGAAGGATTTAAGGTAATGGAGAATTGGAAGCTACTTTTGCCTCAGGGAGAGCTGGAAATAAAAACTTCCAGGCAGGGTTCTTCTACAGCTTTATTATTGGCCGGAGGTAGAAAGCCTGCGTCCGAATGGCTGGTGCAAATAGCTGCATCTAAAGATATTTACTGTGCTGATAAAGGGATCGAATGCTGCTGTGAAAATAATTTAAAACCTGTTTGGTTATGCGGCGATGCTGATAGTGCGGCAAAAGACTGCTGGGAAAAAGCACAGCTTTCAGGAGTAAAAATACTTCTGCATGATCCTCTGAAAGATGATACAGACTTACAGCTTTTACTGGCAGCTATGCCGGAAGCTGTAAATATTGTTGCCAGCGGTATTTGGGGCGGCAGATTTGATCATCTGTACAGTAATGTTTTTTCTTTGCTGAATTATAAAATTCAACGTGATGTGCAGGTTGTTATGGCTGATGAACAGGAAATTTTATTACTGCTCCAAGAGGATGAAAGTTTGATTTTCAAACCTTTCAGTTCTGAAAATATAGAAGCTTTGTCGTTGCTGCCATTAACAGATTGCAATGAAGTTACTTTGCAGGGCGTTCAATGGAATTTGGAGTATGCGCCACTGCTTTCAGCTCATCCTTATGCTATCAGTAATATGGTTGAAAAGGAAAAAGTGGTTTTTACCTGTAATCAGGGTCGCGTAGGTTTTTATCTTAAATATAAACTTTAAGCTTGGTGATGGGTGAGGGGAAAATTTTGGAAATTTTAGATCCAAGTACGATTGCTTTTTTATTGTTAGCAGGGTTTATAGCCGCATTTATCGATTCAACTGTTGGCGGAGGCGGTTTAATTTCTACGCCGGCATTACTGGCCCTAGGGTTGCCTGTAAATTTTGCTTTGGGAACTAATAAGCTGGCTGCTTCTATGGGCGGTTTGATGAGTGTTTTTTCTTTTTGGCGTGCAGGAAAGATCAATCAAAAGGTTGCCATAAGTCTGATGCCGCTTTCTTTTCTCGGATCGGCTTTAGGTGCTTATGTAGTTTATCTTCTGCCGGAACAGCTGATGAAAAATGTGATCGTTGTCCTTTTAGTCGCAGTTGCTGTTTACACCTACCGTCGTAAAGATTGGGGCGATGTATCGGCAGTTAAACAATTGGGATTGGCAGCTTTGCTTGGGTCTGTAGTAATGGCCTTTGGTATTGGCTTTTATGATGGTTTTTTTGGTCCGGGAACAGGTTCGTTCCTGATTTTTGGATTTTTATTTTTGGGTTATGATTTTGTAACGGCAGCCGGTAATGCTAAGGCCCTGAATTTTGCCAGTGGTATCGGAGCGCTGTTGTCTTTTACTTTAAGTGGTTCAGTTTTGTGGACTTATGGTCTTTTGATGGGCTTTGCCATGGTGATAGGTGCTTATTTTGGTTCCCGTATGGCTATTAGGCATGGTGCTTCTTATGTTAAACCGCTTTATTTAATCGTAACCACGCTTTTAATAGGCAAGCAGGTTTATGAATTGTTGTTTAAGTAATTATGAGATGTTGAGGTGATATTGTGGATTTAGAGACAGGTACTGGTAAAGTTTTACCGGTCTACATTGAAGAAGAAATGCAAAAATCCTATATCGATTACGCAATGAGCGTTATCGTGCAGCGTGCTTTGCCTGATGTACGTGACGGTTTAAAACCGGTACACCGCAGAATTTTATATGCAATGCAGGAAGCCGGTATGGCATCCAACAAGCCTTATAAAAAATCTGCCCGTATCGTTGGTGAAGTTCTCGGTAAATATCATCCTCACGGTGATATTTCCGTTTATGATGCCATAGTACGTTTGGCACAGAATTTTTCGACACGCTATCTGATGGTAGACGGTCATGGCAACTTCGGCAGTGTCGACGGTGACTCGGCTGCTGCTATGCGTTATACGGAAGTGCGTATGGCCAAGGTTGCTGAAGTTATGCTGGAAGATATTGAAAAAGAAACTGTTGATTTTGTGCCTAACTATGATGAATCGCTGAAAGAACCAAGCGTTTTACCGGCGAAGGTACCTGCTCTTCTCATTAATGGAAGTGCCGGCATCGCTGTAGGCATGGCCACCAATATCCCGCCGCATAATCTGAGTGAAGTAGTTGACGGATTGATTATGCTGATCGACAATTCTGATATAGAAATACCGGAATTGATGACAGCAATCAAGGGTCCTGATTTTCCTACCGGAGCTACGATCCTTGGTACCGAAGGCATCCGCAGCGCTTATACTACCGGCCGTGGTATAGTAAAAATCCGCGCACAGGCAGAAATAGAACCCATGCAGAAGGGCAAGCACCGCATCGTTGTTACGGAAATTCCTTATCAGGTCAATAAAGCCCGTCTGATCGAAAGTATTGCTCAATTAGTTAAAGACGGTGTGATCGAAGGCATTACTGATTTGCGTGATGAATCTGACCGCCGTGGTATGCGTATCGTTGTCGAATTAAGAAATGACGTTGTTCCTGATGTTATTTTAAATCAATTATATAAACATACCAAATTACAGGATTCTTTCGGTATTATCATGCTGGCTTTGGTTGACGGGCATCCTCGGGTTTTAAATCTGAAAGAAATCCTTGTCCACTATCTTAACCATCAAAAAGAAGTTATCACCCGTCGTACAAGATATGAATTAGGTAAAGCCAAAGATCGCGCTCATATCTTGGAAGGTTTGAAAATTGCCCTGGATAATCTGGATGCAGTTATCAATACTATCCGCAGCAGTGCTAATGCAGATATTGCTAAAACTGCGTTAGTAGAAAAATTTACTTTAAGCCTGCGTCAGGCTCAGGCTATTTTGGATATGCGTCTGCAGCGTTTAACGGGTTTGGAACGTAAAAAAATCGACGATGAATATATCGACGTTATGGAAACGATTGATTGGTTGGAGAGCGTTTTGGCAGATGAGCAAAAAGTCCTCAATATTATTAAAGAAGATCTGTTGGAAATGAAAAAGAAATTCGGCGACGCACGTCGTACGATTCTTTCACATGATACTTCTTCCATGGATATGGAAGATCTGATCGCTGAAGAAGATATTGTCATAACGATCAGCCATCAGGGTTATATCAAACGTCAGACTCTTGATAATTTCCGTAATCAAAAACGCGGCGGTGTCGGCAAAACCGGTGGCAGCGGTAAGAAAAATGACGATTGTGCAGAGCATTTGTTCCTGTCGACAACTCATCATAATATTCTTTTCTTTACCAATAAAGGTCGTGTTTATCGGCAAAAAGGCTATGAAATTCCCGAAGCTGGACGTACAGCTAAGGGAACGGCGATTATCAATCTGCTGCCTATTGAGCAGGGAGAAAAGATTACAGCAGTTATCCCGGTGAAAGAGTTTAAGACAGAGCAGTATATGTTTATGGCTACAGATAAAGGGACAGTCAAAAAGACCAATCTAGAAGATTTTAACAGTGCACGTAAGGTTGGATTGATTGCTATTACTCTGGATGAAAATGAACAGCTTATTGGTGTAGAATTGACTGATGGCAATTCAGAAATCATTCTGGCTACCAGAAACGGTATTGCGATCCGTTTTGATGAACAGGATGTGCGTCCCATGGGACGTACTGCTCACGGTGTACGCGGTATTCAGCTGAATTATGGTGATGAAGTTGTTGCTATGGACAGCGTGACCAGTGAAAACAGTGAAGTATTGACTGCGACTGAGCAGGGACTTGGTAAACGCACTTCTGTCAGCGAGTATCGCAAACAGACTCGTGGTGGTAAGGGCGTAATAAATATCAAAGTAAATGAAAAGACCGGCATTGTGATTGGAATGAAGGTTATTACTCCGGGGCAGGAGATTATGATGATCACTGCTGCCGGCATCATTATCCGTATTGACGTCGAAGGCATTTCCCAATTTGGACGTAATGCTCAAGGCGTTAAACTGATGACATTGAATGATGATGATAAAGTAGTTTCTTTGGCTGCCGTTCAGCAGGCTGAAGATGACGTTACAGAAGAAGTAATAACAGATGATGTGCAGACGGAAACAGTCGATGTTTCTGATGAAATCATAGAAACATCCCAGGCTACAGAAGAATAAAATAAAAAAGCCCTGCTCAGCAGGGCTTTTTCTTTTTTGTATAAATTTTACCAGCCGATACCGATTCCGCCGCGATGTCGCCGGCCGATACCGATTCCGATACCAACATTTACACCGTCATCATAAACAGTGCTGCCGCGGGGGATTTTCATAAACCAGAACTTATGAATATTTGCCTTTATGTTTTCAGCGCCGGCATCAGAATCATCTTTACCACCCATATAACGGCTGTTATCATAAAGACGGCCTGATTTTTCCAGATCCTTTACTACATCAAAAGCTAGGGTGAAAGTCTGCTCACTGGCTGTCAGTAAATAAAGCACTTTGTTAGTAGGAAGATTTTTTAACAGTTCTTTACGGACTGCTTTTTTATCTTTAAAATCGGGATAGACCTTGTAAGCATCTTCGTCTATCTTAACATAAGCAGCCGGATTATCATCAGCCTGCAAAAGCTCATCGACTTGCTGTTGGCTCAGAATTTTATCTGAGGCGGCAGAAGCTTTTTCCTCAGCCCAGGTTACAGCAGTAAAAAATGTCAGACAAAGCATGATAGTTAAGGTCAGATAAAGAATACGTTTCATTAGTTATCACCTGCTTTTCTTTTTAATTTTATTCTAATTTAATCGAATGAAGCTGTCAATTTTTCAAGAGAGACGATTGAAAACTATTTGTAAAAATTAAAGAAAATATGTTAAAATATACATATAGCTAAATTTTAGAAATGAGGTAACTATGAAAAGAATATTTTCTGCCGGCAGAGGTCTGGCTTTTATAGTTTTTATGACGGTTTTTTTGTTTACTGGCTGTGGCCAGAGTGCTGAACCTAAATCGGAAGTAAAAAATCCGACATTGCATGATGCGGCTGTAAAAATGGTTGCCGGTATGAGTTTAGAAGAAAAAATCGGACAAATGCTGCTGATCGGTATTGATGGTACGGAAATAGACGAGGGTGCGTTGAGCATGCTGCGAGATTATCATGTTGGCGGCGTGATTTTATTTGACCGCAATATGAATAATAAATATCAGGTTACAGGACTGAATGCTAACCTGCAGCGACTGAATAAAGAATATAATAAATTACCGCTTTATTTATGTGTTGACCAGGAAGGCGGGATGGTTGCCAGAATGAAGCAGGGGTTGACCGTTGCTCCTGCAGCAGCCAGAATAGCTGAACAGGGCACTCCTGAAGATGCACGTCGCTGGGCTTACCAGACAGCTATGGAATTGGAAACGATTGGTTTCAATGTAAATTTTGCTCCTGTTTTAGATATTGGTATTCCTTATGGAAGATCTTATGGGCACGATGCTGCGTCCGTGAGCAAGTTTACCGAAGCGGCCTGCCGTGGTTATGATCAGGCAGGAATTATTTACAGCTTGAAACATTTCCCCGGTATGGGAAAAAGTGAGGTCGATCCGCATACAGAACAATATCGGATTACAGCTTCTAAAGAGATTTTATTGCAGGAAGACACAATACCATTTAAAAATATTATCCAAAATTTTGATAACCAGGATTTTATGGTTATGGTAGGGCATTTGATTTATACAGGACTGGATACATTGCCGGCCAGTGTTTCACCTCAGGTAATCAATAATTTTCTGCGTAATGAGCTTGGTTTTCAGGGTATCGTCATTACAGATGATATGGAAATGGGAGCTTTAACAAGTATGTATGGTTTTCGTGAAATGGGGGTTGCAGCAGTTCAGGCCGGAGTTGATGTTTTGCTGGTTTGTCATAATTATGAACATCAGCAGCAGGTTTATCAGGGTGTACTGGAAGCTGTAAAAACAAATAAATTGACAACAGCCGCTATTGATGCAGCAGCTGTAAGAATAGTGGAAAATAAAATGATTAAGTTATTAGATGCAGGCAAACAACAGGAATTGTTGAATGACTTGCAGAAAGAGGCGCAGTAAAAGGAGTCGGAAGTGGGAAAAAACTTAGGAAAAATTATATTTTTAAATGCTGTAGGTTTAACAATATTTTTTAGCTGGTATTTACCTGCTGAACATGGTTTTTGGTTTACATTGGATAAAAGTATTTTCTATTACTTTAATGAACAGCTTCAACCTGAAAGCTCTTTTACGTATTTTGTCGGTCTGACTAATGTACGTCATTTCGATATAATTTCTTTAATGGCTATGTTGGCATTATATGGTTATTATTATTCTAAACAGGATCATTTAGGTAAACGAAAAATGTGGTTTATCGGTGTCACGATGCTGTTTTTTGCGGTAATATTAAATCAGCTGGGGCATTTGATTCCTGTACAGCGATGCAGTCCGACAGGATTTTTTGAAAATATTCATCGTGTCAGTAAAATGCTGGTTTTTAAAACTAAGGATTATTCTGGCGACAGTTTTCCAGGCGATCATGGTCTGATGCTGATGATTTATGCCGGTTTCATGCTGAGATATTTTGGCAAAAAAGCTTTTGCCGTCAGCTGCATTATTTTAATAATTTTTATGCTGCCGCGTATTATGGCCGGAGCGCACTGGTTTACAGATATTGCTGTAGGTTCTTTAAGTATTTCTTTGGTTGGTTTGAGTTGGGTTTTACTGACGCCGGTGAGTGATAAATGTATAGATTTTTTTAATAAAATTTTTCCGGATAAAGCTGTAAAATAATTTTTAAAATATCCTGTCAAATTTGACAGGATATTTTTTTAGTGATAGGGACTTTAAAAGTCCCGTGGGTGACAAAAAATGAAATTTTTCTTGTAAAAACTATAAAGTAAGTTCTTTTTTTGTAAAGAATGTGATAAAATTACTAAGTATAACTTAGAATTTTTGTTTAGGATGTGAAATGATGGAATTTTTCAAAACAGCGGATGTCGTTGTTATCGGCGGCGGTATTGTTGGTACTGCAATTCTGCGTGAGTTGTCGAAGTATGATTTAAAATGCGTGCTTGTTGAAAAAGAACCGGACCTTGCTGCAGGTACTACGAAAGCTAATAGTGCTATTTTACATGCTGGTTTTGACGCGCCGACAGGCAGTTTAAAAGCAGTTACTAATGTACGCGGCAATAAATTATATCATGAGCTGCAAAAAGAATTAGGTCTGGATATTGAATGGACAGGTTCTCTTGTTGCTGCTACCAGTGAAGAAGAAATGCAGACTTTACAGGAATTATTGGAACGCGGTCAGAAAAACGGCGTTGAAGGCCTGCGTATTTTAAATAGAGAAGAAGTTTTAGCCAAAGAAAAAAATCTGACAACAGTTGTTGGCGCTTTATGGGCGCCGTCGGCAGGCGTTTGCTGGCCTTTTGCCATGGCTGTGGCTTTTGCGCAATGTGCAGTGCAGAATGGCGCTGAAGTAGTTACGGACTGCCGTGTAACTGGATTTATTAAGGAAGCTGGCAGAATTACGGCTGTAGAAACTTCAAAAGGTTTGATCAAGGCTGCTTGTGTCATAAATGCCGGTGGTGTTTATGCAGATGGTATCGCTCGTTTGGCTGGCGATGAAAGCTTCACTATTCATCCGCGCCGCGGCGAATATATTCTTTTTGATAAAACTGCTGCAGCCAGTTTGGTTAAAGGCGTTGTTTTCCCAACACCTAATAAAAAGTCTAAAGGTATACTGATCTGTACGACTACGCATGGCAATACATTTATCGGTCCTAATGCACAGGATATGGAGAATAAGGAAGATACTGCCGTTACTCTGACAGGGATGGACGAAATTATGAATTCTGCCAGAAAACTGATTCCAAATTTGCCGATGGGTGCTTCGATTACTGAATTTGCAGGGCTGCGTGCAGTTTCCGGCAGCGGAGATTTTGTCATCGGCGCTTCACCTGTAGCAGGTTTGTTTAATGCTGCAGGGATGCAATCGCCTGGACTGACAGCTGCTCCGGCAGTAGCCGAAATGATTGTTGAAGCTGTGTTGGCATATTGTCCGGCCGCTGTAAAAGCTGATTTTAAAGCTGTTTTACCGCAAAGTCCTCTTTTTCATAGATTGTCACATGAGGAGCAGGCAAAGCTTATTGAAAAAAATAGATTGTATGGCCGTGTTATCTGTCGTTGTGAAACGGTCACGGAAGCGGAGATTATCGCTGCTATCAAAGCGCCCTGCGGAGCTAAAACAGTTGACGGTGTTAAACGCCGTACGCGTGCCGGTATGGGACGCTGTCAGGGCGGTTTCTGCGGTCCGCGCGTTACCCAGATCCTGGCACGGGAACTGGGTATACCCGTACCTGAAGTTTTGAAAGAACGTGCTGATTCTCATTTGTTTTATGAAAAAAACTCTGCAGATGAGGGGGAAGCATAAAAATGAAAAATTTATATGACGTAATTATTGTCGGCGGTGGTCCGGCTGGACTTTCTGCTGCTTATAGCGCTTGGCAGAATGGTGCTGAAAGTATTTTGGTTATTGAGCGTGACCGGGAATTAGGCGGCATTCTGCAGCAGTGCATTCATAATGGTTTTGGCTTGCATCATTTTAAAGAAGAGCTGACTGGACCTGGATATGCTTATCGTTGCATTGAAATGATCAAAGATAAACCGGAAATAGAAACCTTGGTTGATACGATGGTTTTGGAAGTTTTGCAGGACAAAACGGTAATTGCAGTCAGCCCTGAACATGGACTGCTGAAAATTGCAGGCAGAACCGTTATTCTGACTATGGGCTGCCGCGAACGTACACGCGGTGCGATCAGAATTCCGGGTGAACGGCCGGCCGGTGTTTTTACTGCCGGAGCGGCGCAGCGGATGGTCAATATGGAAGGTTATCTGCCTGGACATAAAATAGTAATTTTAGGCAGCGGTGACATTGGATTAATCATGGCGAGAAGAATGAGCCTGGAAGGCTGTAAAGTGCAGGCTGTTTTGGAAATCTGCCCGTTTTCCAATGGTTTGACCCGTAATATAGTGCAGTGTCTTGATGATTATGATATTCCTTTGTATCTTTCCCATACTATCACAAAGATCCATGGACGTGATCGCGTTACCGGTGTAACTGTAGCAAAGGTCAACGAAAAAATGCAGCCGATTGCCGGGACTGAATTTGATATTGAATGTGATACTTTACTGCTTTCTGTCGGTTTGATTCCGGAAAATGAACTATCGCGCAGTTTGGATTTAGAGATGCATCCGCTGACCAGCGGCCCTATCGTAGACCAACGCCGCCGTACCAGTCTTCCTGGTTTTTATGCTGCCGGCAATGTTGTACATGTACACGACCTGGTAGATTTTGTTTCGGAAGAAGCGGAAATAGCAGGTAAATTTGCAGCGTTAGATGCGCAGGAAAAATTGGATGGCGACTTGCGTACAGTAAATGTGATTGCCTCGAACGGAGTACGTACATGTGTACCGCAAAGACTGTCTCTGCCAGAAAATGGTGAAAAAGCACGTTTATTTATGCGTGTTGCCAATCCGGAACGTAAAGTAAAATTAGAAGTAAAGAGCGGCGAAAATGTCATTTTGACAAAAATGCTGCCTGTTGCCAAGCCAAGTGAAATGATTGCTGTCGATATTCCAGCAGAAAAGACAGCGCTTATCGGAGAAACTTTGACTGTGGCGTTGAACAAGGAGGCATAAAAATGGCTGTAGAAACTCGTATAATGAACTGTATCATGTGCCCTTTGGGTTGTGAGATGACTGTTACTATAGAAGACGGTGCGGTAACAAGTGTTACCGGTAATACCTGCCCCCGTGGTCCTAAATATGCCCATGATGAAGTAGTTGCCCCCAAGCGGATGCTGACAAGTACCGTACAGGTAAAAGGAGGACTTTTACCATTATTGCCCGTCGTATCTAAAACTACACTGCCTAAAGAACGTATTTTGGATTGTGCTGCGGCATTGCGCCAAATAGCCGTAAAGGCTCCGGTGACTGAAGGCCAGATTATTGTAGAAAATATTCTGGGATTGGGAGTAGATATTATTGCCAGCCGTTCGATGGAGGCACATCGGGAATAATAGTTTGGATTAAGTTGTTCGAATCCGGTTTTGCTGTAGAAGGCAAAGCCGGATTTTTATTTTTAGTGTGGCAGGATTTGTAAATTCAGTAAAAGGTAAACTATTATAGAAGCGTTTTTGGACGGCGGACAATGCAATAAACAGTTATTTTTTTGAAAAAATAACTGGGGAATGGCTTGTAGTCAAGCGGGAAACGTTGCCAACGCTGCCTGGTGTATCATGCAAAAATATAAAAAATGTTACAAAAAAGGTGTTGACAGAAGTAACGGGGAATGCTATTATATACAAGTCGCCGAAATGCGGCGGCAGGCAGAACCTTGAAAACTGAACAATAACCAAAAACGAATGTGCGGGCGAG
>ERZ772900.306-NODE-306-length-51989-cov-4.287827_pt1 | contig 51989 bp, 62 predicted proteins | sample MGYA00512124_ERZ772900 | MGnify/ENA primary metagenome ERZ772900 (study PRJEB29015, sample SAMEA2737716) | human gut metagenome | biome: human gut; feature: human-associated habitat; material: faeces | place: China | collected 2012 ... | reverse complement strand
TTAGGAGACCGATATGCTACCTTTGCATCAATCCGCGGCAATAAAAAAGAGCCAAATAACAAATTCTCATATCAAGAATTCACTATTTGGCTCTTAGGCTCTATTGTAACTATGCTTTCCCGCTTGCAATATTTGCAATATGCTGGGAAATTTTTTAATTGAGTGTCCGACCTCAATCGAATCATCTTTGGATTCCCACAGTGTGGACACTCTTTCCACAAGTATGTATATTTCACTAGAATGACTCCTCTTTATTATTGTAATACCGTGGAATATACAATGCAATAAAAATCTATTTTTGTATGTTGACAAAGAAAAAGCCACCGCATTCCTGCGATGGCATTATATCAGTTAACTTTCTCAATAGATTGAATATCACTTTGATAAAACTCTATGAGTTTACCATCTGACAATATGGTAATCCCATCTTCTGCTTTTTCGTCATCTGAGCGTTCGCTCTCATCTGTAATCTCCTGCGCTTCTCCAGTGAACTCATTACCATCTATATCAACAATCTTCACTTTTCCACAATACTCAAAATTCCATATATTAATCATAGTTATTTCCCCTTATTGGAACGATATGAGCACCACGCTTTGAATAATGAATCACGGCTTTCTTTGTCTCAATATAATCTCCTTTGCAATAATATCTACCGATAACATTATCGCAAGTGATTTGCTCCTGTGGTCTTGGATTTCCATTTCTATCTACCTTTATTATACCAGTTCCAGCCTTATTATCAATGATATTTTGTGCTTCTTCTAGGCTAATTGTTAAAATGCTCTGTGGATTTCCACCTTTGGACGTTCTAGTCTCTAAATACTCTTTATATTTAACTGTTCCATATACGTGTTTTTGATATTCCTGTTGTTTGAGTTTTGTTGAATATTCTCCTATCTCAATCTTTTTCGTAATGCTACTTGCCGGAATTTGCGGTATTCTTGTCAGTCCTTTATTACTTTTTACCTTATCGAACCCTTTTATTTGTTTGTTAAGGTCGCTACTTCCACTTGCAACTCTAAGCCTATTATTCTTAGTCTTAACACCGGCCGCCGCACTGAACTGCTTATAATCCGAATTCTGTTTCCGTAATTTTCTCTGTAACTCCGCGGTATCACCACCGATGGCTTTCTGCGCTTCAATCTCACGCTTGGTAGCCCGGATGCCGCGCTCCATCTTCCGCTGTTGCTGTGACACCTGGTAATGGTCGTACTCTCTACCATTGATTTTTACAGGCGCAGGTTCTTCCAAATCATCCGGTATAATTGATGCGCCCTCCCAGAACGGATAGAAGTCATGCGTACAGTTTACCCCCTTAAGACCGGTAGCCGTCCCATATCCTGTCTCTTTGAAGAAATCCGGGTACTTCTTGCTCTTACCAGAATACGAAAAAACCTTATTCTGCCAAACAGCGTGCTCCGGTCGGCTCCCCATGTGCTGTGAGGTAATGACAAGATCCTGCCCGGATGATTTAAGGTTCTCCTCCATAATCTTACCGGACAACTGACTTAACCCTGTCCGCACTGACATTCTGGCAGCCGTATCTAGTTGATAAGAGCGGCCATTCGCATAATCAATAGACCGCAATCCACTTTGAGCGAGTCGGTGGACACAATCATTAACTGCCTGATCATATGAGAATGTCCCGGTGGCAACCTTGAGAAGTGCAAGATCCATCTCTCGCTGATACGCATTAAGAACTCCAGTCGTTCCAAACACAGTATTTTTAAATCCCATTGTACGTGTAAGGTTCTTAAGTTCGCCGGCCGTCTGCTTCTGAAATGCCAAAAGCAACTGACTCATGCTGTTCGGCTTCTTTAAGTCAACACCATGCTCCTGCCACATGGAAAGGTCATTGTTCCATGCCATATTGCCGGCTTCTGCAACAAGGTCATTACCTGCGGCCTTTGCCTCTTTCACGGTCTTGTTGATGATGTCCTGCACTTCCTGCTTATAGGCTGCGGTGTTTTCGGCAACTGCCATCTTATAGTTTTTGTCTGCGCGGAGCATCTTCATGACCTCTGCCTGTATCTTCTCGGCAGAGTACCCCTGCTCAACCATAGATTTCGCCATAAGTTCTGCGGTCTCGGTGTATCTCCCGGTATTCTTCACACGGCGGGCAATATCAGCAATAACCTCATCCTCTAAATTCTGGTATAGCCCCATTATGTACTTGTCAATTAGAGTATCAATCTGTTCTTCTGATAATGCCCTTTAAATCACCGCCTTAATCTTCCATATCGTCAACCGGTTCCTCTGTATACTGTATATACTTCTTTGCCTCGTCTTCCGGGATGTTATATTTCTCCATCAAATACCACACCTTTAAAATCGGCACATCTGAAAATGACATCGCATCTGCTCTCATGGCTTCCAGTTTCGTCTGCTTGTCCTCAACGTAGGAATCATCAAACTCAATAGACAATTCTTCATCTACATCATATGACGTAGAGGAGAATTGGTTGGAGAACCACATGGCTGCATGGATGATATCCTCAATATAATCGCTCGCCTGTTTCCGCTGTTTGTTGAGTTCCTGCATAGAATCCTGCTTTGTGCCAATGTACTCCGTTGCAGTGGTAATCTTCCCATTCTCGAAGGTGTACTTTTTACTGCCATAGCCGAACTGCATCGACAGAAGAGATAAGACCAGTTCAAATGCCTTTGTAATCTGCTCCACGCGAATCTCTGGGTTATACTCCTGCACCAGCGTCTTTTCCTCAGGGAATTTACCGCCATTTTCACCGAGCAAAATGAAAATCTCTTTCTGCTGCGGTGTCAAATATGGATTTCCGTCTTTGTCCGTCTGGATGCAAGCAAGTAACTCATTGATAAATACCAACTTCTGGCCCTTGTCCAAATCACCATACAGGATGTTATAGCATAGGTCTAACGCCTTAAACAGTGGGATGGAATTGTATATCTTTGGTAATCCATACCCATCCATATTGTCGAGATTGTTCACATCCGCATTCGTCATAATGGAAAATGGCTTGATATCTCCGAGTTGAATGCTGGATGATTCCGCATCCAATTTCCGACCAAACTCATCAAATACAACCGTATCTGCCTTGTATCTGCCATTCTCAAGAGTGAAAATGACAAGCGTAGTCTTTTCTTTACCTTTAACCGTATTCGTTGCACTAAAGGCGCACTCTGTGACAAGTTTGTTTTCCACTGTAAGAGGGATAATGCAATCAGCATCGCAATAATTGATGCGGATATCACCGCCTCTTATCGACACGGTCCCGTCTGCCGATTCCAAATAGTCTGCATTGCGCAGATAGATATAGGCTCCGACAGTTCCGGTTGCAGAGGTTTTCTCCAACTGCTCCCGGTAACGGACATCGAAGCGGTTGTCTGACAGCAGATTTTTAATGAACTCCTGCGACGCGCTCTCTTTCTCCGGCGCAACTGATACGATTTCACACAAATTCGCATCGTCGGCACAGCACCGCTTTGCGAAGTTCATCTTGCTCAACTCATAATCCACGTTGTTCAGATTTTTTCGCTTGTGGAATTCATCAATATCACGATTGGAATACCAATCATCGCACAACTTAATGATCGACAGCGCATTCTGATTCACTGAATACCCTAATCCATCCAAATACACCTTTACACACTCTTTCCTGTTACCACTCTCCTTATCTGTCTAAATCAATATACTCAACAAAATCCAACCAGGTATAGCACTCGCCATCCCACCAGTCGTTGCAATTACCGATGTTCTTATCTTCCGGGATGTTCGGCTTTTTCTCATCCCATTTCAAAATTCCAATCGCCTTGCGTAATTTCACACATTTCCTGTTAATCTTTAGTCGACCTGTATTCAGTAATATATCAAACGTCCTAGGTCGGTCAGAGATTTCATTCTTACGACACCCCTTGATATTTCTATATGGCAGTCCTGCCTTTTTAGCGGAACTCCGCAAGCTGTTTATCATTGTAGTGCTGGCACTGTCCGGGAGCACCCAATCAACGCGGCCATATTTTTCTCTGGACATTCGATAAAACTCTATGAATTTATTGCAGATCGCGTCCGAATCAATATCTGGTGACAGTTCCAGACAATCTTCCTCTGCCGTCCTCAAATCGTGATATCCGTTGAAGTACAACTTAAGTACGAATGTTGTCATAGATCCGTTGCCACCGAAGTCTATGCCAATTGTCACCTTCGATGGCCTGTGAATGAGTCTGCCATCTTTATCTCGCTCTAACAACGGTTCGGTATCGTCGTCATATAAGTACGGTTCGTTATTCTCCGCAAATCTCCGGAAGATGACACCTTCGGCTACTGCACGCTCGCCGCGAATATCTCGCTTGTACCATACGGTATCTTTCTGATATGTGCTAAGCACAGTTTCAATCTGCTGATCTGACATACTCATATTGTCAACTAGCGTAAAGTGCCCGTAATTATATCCATATCTCGAGTTGACCGCCTGCTGCTCCTCGTGGAACTTAAGGATATCCGTATAATACCAGTGTTCCTCTTCCTTAGGATTCAGATCATGGAATATCTTACGGTCAGAACTGGACAACGTACGGTCAAATACCTCTTTCAGGAACTTCGGATGACACTCATTCGCCTCGGTCACATATGCCATGCCGTAGGTATTACCCTTGATAAGTTTTTCGTCTCCATCCTTGCCACCGCCGGAAACCAGCACGACCTTTTCCCCGGTCTTGGTCTGCACATAGACGCAATCACGGTCCTTGTACTTTCCCTCCCGGCAGCGTCCCTCAAAGTAATTGAGCAATCCAAATCCATCACAATCCAGTATATTTAGTTTGGCAGTAGCATTGGACACACCAGCCACCAAATGAATTTTATTCTTATGTACTTCAAGCATGGAGCAGAATATCAATGTTTGCAGAACATTCTTACCACCACGCTTGCCGCCCTCTGCCACATTGAACCAACTACCGAAGCACCGGAGCATATAGTCATACTGTCTTTGGCTTAGCGGTGCTGGATTATTCATCGTCCTGCACCTCCTCAAAGTCTTCTATACTCCGGTTGCTTACCGGATGCTGCAGTATATCAGTGATGGTCTGCATATTTTGTAGTAGTTTTTCAGCATCGTTGTCCTTAACCTCTGCTCTCTTCCTGTCATATTCTGCTTTGTATTTATCTTCTGGATGCATAAGGAAATACTTCGAAAGCCAATCAATAGCCTTCTGCCTATCAGCCAATTTAATTGAAATGCCACTTCGACCTTGCTTAATCTCTTGCACCAACTGAGTATCGGTATCTTTGGATTTTTTCAAATCGACAGTGTTAATCATATATGTATCATCTGTCTCAGGATCATTGAACTCTCTCTGCCCGAATGACATATAGTTACCAATATCAGCAAAGGCAATCCGCATCTGCAACTCCACTATATCCTCAGAGTCAGCAACTATCTGTTGGCGCTTGATTTCTTTCAGACGCTCTATCTCTGCCCGAACCTTATCTTTTGTCAGCAGTCGCGAACCATTTGCTATTGCGGACTCATAACTGCACCCATATACTTTCATATAACTCTGTGTAGCATTAAATGTCCGGCTGTAATATATGCAGAACATCTGCTGTTCCGGTGTCAAATCATCATTCTGTAATGTCTCCTTTGTACCATCATCGATGAGTGATACTCCCTTGTGTGCACCCTTATGCTTTTGTGTGCACACATTTTCTGTATTGGGTGCAACCTTATCTCTATTCCAGGCATAGCGCTTCTTCCAACTCTTTACAGTATTGATAGTGGTTCCATACTTCTCAGCAATGTCCTTATACTTCATACCATCCATATAATCTTTTTCAGCCTTCTCGTAGTTCTCCACTATCTCACTTCCTTTCAAATCAATATAAAAAGCCGAACATACGAAACTAGAATAGTCTCATATATTCGGCTCTTAGGCTCTGTTTGGTTTAATTATATCACACAAAGCCTATATGTCATACAATAATCTATTTCAGCGTATACCAAATGCTACTGTCATTATCTTCGCTCAGAGGTATTATGATTGTACGCAATTCTTTCATATTGTCCATAACGGCCATTACCTCTAACTCTGGTTCACGAATTGCCTTTGCAACATCATGTACATTAACTGGATGCTTATTTTGCTTTACAAAATCTAGTATCTTATCTTTCATAGTTGATATTCTCAAATCAATCCACTGTTTGTCTGCTAGTTTTCTATTCATTTCTCCCCACTGTATGGAAAAATTCAATTCAGCGACCATTCTGTTTTTTACCAAAATATCAACCATCGTAATTGACGGTTGGTAAAATATCATAATTTTAACATGGCCATTAAGATTGAAACAATAATTCCAATGACACCTATTGCTATTGATGTTACATTCAATCTATTATTCTTTTGTATTTCGCAAGACAACCTTAAAAATTCTTCCTCTGTTCTATCTAATAAATTATGTACAACTATTGAGTTTTCGGTTGTTTCCAATTTACTAATGTCACACAAAATCCCTTGTTGATATTTTTCGCATTTGTTATATGGATTCTTCGCTTCTAATATATCTCTAGCATTTTTTATTTCATCAACGTTATCAACTAATATCAATGCGCTTTTATATCCACTATCTATCCTAAATATAATTGCATCAATCCATACAATAACGTTTGGAAAAAATCTTAATATTTGGGGCTGTTCTTGAACATACTCATTGTAAAATCTCACAATTCCTTTTGATAAATCTTCTATATTGTCACTCTTATCACTTATTATTTTTAATGCCTGATATGATGTTTTTAAATATGGGCCTTTATTATTTTTTATTGCCAACAATTCAATCATTATCATAAAGATAATAAGCAAAACATAAATTAACAAAAAAATCTCTGCGCTCATATTATTCCCCTTATCGTAATGTGATATGGAAATTATACCATCCAACCAGCCAATATTCAATTTTCAAAGTGCAAAAACGACTATTCAGTAATTACATCCAGGTGTTATTCATCAAAAGATCCATATCAAAACCACTGTCAATGAACCTAACAATCATATCATTTGTCGAAATATACTATATTGACAAGATAGCATTAAAAAAATTATAATAAGCACACAATACTTCTGGAAAGGAGGTGTGCTATATGCTGAAAGCATTTCAGTTACATTGTCCTACAGAAGATAAAGAAGTTACATTAATTGTCCATTATTGTCCATCAACAACTTTGGAAGATTTACATGACCAATATGCAAAGGGTTGTATACATAGTTGTTCTGGAAATAATCGTGGATGCAATTCATGTAAACTTTATAATATGCTTCCAGATGAAATAACATCTTAGTTGTATTTCTTTACATACTAAAGATAAAACAGGATAGTCGATTGTGCGACTATCCTGTTTTTTTCATATTCATTTTATCTCTCCATACTTATCCTTAACCCATTCGCCGTTATCAATCATCTTTGCTCTGTACAAACATCTTTCGTTCACCTTCCATCTCCTTTCCGCATACCATATATAAATACTTTGTTCATTCTATTTCTCCTCACTCTCTTTTGGCTTCTTGAACGGACACGGATCAATAATCTCTTTCAGTGCCGCACACTTCCCGTCTACCGCTGCAAAGCATCCTTCACAGTTTCTATGTACTTCCGGGATATTATTGCTTATACCTTTATCTCTCACTGCGCCCTCCTTCCTATGCGAACCTCAACTGTCCGCTCTGCTCATATTCTATCTGCATATTCTTTGTACGCTCACACCTGCACAGTTCCGGGAGATTTGCTCTCACCAGGGCCGCGGGAATCGGCGGACAAACTGCATTGCCGCATCTCCGCACCTGCTCACTCCGAGGATATGTCTTGCCGGTATAGTCATGATCGATTATGTAATCGTCCGGGAATCCCTGGCAGCCGTACAGTTCCTTTGGTTCCAACATCCTTAATCCAATGTCAACAATCTTGTAATCCACTCCAGCAATTGTCACAAGTCCAAATCTATCCTGTGCTGTAACTGTATCCAGAGGCTCCTTTATATCTTGGCCTGTCCCCTGCCCATAGTACTTAATCAGGAACGCTCTGACCTCTCCAAAATGTCCGTCACCTGCCGTTATTGTTGGAATAGGTTCGGTAATATCTCTTCCATCGCAATTTTTGTTCATCTGGATAAGCGTAGCAGCGCACACGCTATTATGGTCCCACGATGTCACTGTCGGTAATGGATTCTCCAAACTGTCACCTGCGCCGGTATAACCGCCATCATAGTATTTATGCAAAAATGATGTCACTAGACCATATCTGTTTGAGCCGTCCACTGTCATAATAGGCTCATCCAACTTCTGACCTCTTACTTCCCCTTGCGCCGTTTCAGAGTGATACTGAATGAGCGTTGGAGTCATAAGCATATGCTGATTGTTTGATGTGATCGTATGAACCGGCTCTCTTACATCACTACCAAAGTGGTTCTCCCGATTAACTGATAAATACGGAGCAAGTTTAGGTTCTATCAAACAATGCTCATTCTTACTTACAATGGTTGTAAGTGGCTCTCTAATATCCTTGCTTCTATCATCTGCAAATCCGGTCTGTCCAATCTGAACCATATAAGGCTCACACAGGTAATGCTTTCCACTTGATACTATCGTAGGCAATGGCTCCTTGATATCGTGTATTCTTGGAAGTTGTCCTTTTTTCTCTCCATAGCCAATAGGTACTACATATGGTTCGACAACTCCAAATCCGTGCTTACCTGTAATTGTAGGCATCGGATCAGATATATCTTGTGGTCGTCTCTCTCCTCCGTGATTGCACTGAATGATAAATGGCTCTGGATTCTCTAACACGAACTTCTTCAATCCACGGGCAATCCTCTCCATTGTTTTTGGTGCCAACGGCCGCACCGCCCGGATGCCGTACTTCTCCTTGATTTCCTCGGATGTATCGAAGATACTAGGGCACGGCAGGGAAAAGTCCAGCTGCGTGTATGCTCCAACATATGGCTTCACCAATCCTGTCTTGACCGCTTCACTATCAGCTGGTCCGTGTGTAGGCTCTGGCCACACAATAGGTCTACCATCGCACCGGGCGATTAGGAAGAATCTCTTTCTCTTGGTCGGCGCACCATAATCGGCAGCAACCAACTCCCGATACTGCACCTCGTAGCCTAAATCCTCCAACTGAGCAATAAAACGATTGAATGTGACACCTTGCTTCGCCTTTATTGGTCTATGTGACCTGTTAAGTGGCCCCCACGTCTTAAACTCCTCTACATTCTCAAGCATAATCACATCTGGTCTGACAAGGCCTGCCCACCGGAGTGCTACCCAGGCAAGTCCACGAATATTCTTATCCTTTGGCTTACCACCTTTTGCCTTGCTGAAATGCTTACAGTCAGGTGAGAACCAGGCAAGTGCTACAGGATGTCCTTTACAAGCCTTTACCGGGTCTACTGCCCAGACATTTTCGCAATAGTGCTTTGTATTCGGATGATTGGCTTTGTGCATCTTAATTGCTTCCGGGTCATGGTTGATCGCAATATCCACACTATATCCGGTTGCCAATTCAATGCCAGTAGAAGCTCCACCTCCACCGGCGAAGTTGTCAACTATCAATTCTCCGTTAATCATGGCATCACCTCCGGGAAGTCCTCAAAATTCATTTGCAAGTCCGCTTTATAATTCATCCACACGGTTTCAAGTCGTGGTTTTCCATGTTCCGCACAGCTTGAAAACTCTTTTTTCTCCCACTTGGAAAGATACTCATTGTATAAATCTGATTCGTATCCAGATATCATGATTTTCGCTTTGCTATGCAGTAACAATTTTAATAAATCCTCATGGTCTGCATCTGACATCTCATGTTTATACTGTTTTCCAGTTCTGGTACTTAATAGATATGGTGGATCAATGTACATGAATACGTTCCTGTAATTAAATCTTTCAATTACTTCTAACGCTGGTCGGTTCTCAATCTGCACCATTCGCAGACGCTCTGCAATATCAATAATCCATTCCGGCAAGCGGTACCAGTTCCACAGAGCGTAAGCTCGCTCCCTGCCCTGCACATCATTTTTCCATCCTACCTTGCTACCATTGGTACGAAACCCATGCCCTTGCCAACACTGGATTAAAAATCGTAACGCTTTATGATACGGTTCATCCGGCATCATCAACTCCCACACATCCAGCTTATATGTATCTTCATATTTTTCACGGCTAAATGGTGTAGTCGTTACCATTCTGGCCAGACGATCCGCATCTTCCTGTATGCACCGAAAAAGGTTTACGACATCATGGTCTAAGTCGTTGATTGTCTCAATATCTGATACCGGTTTATTAAATAACACAGCACCACTGCCAAAGAACGGTTCAACATAGCTGTGGTGTTCCGGTATCAGTTCCACTAACCGGGTTGCAATGTTCCATTTACTTCCCGGATATTTCAATACTGTTCTCACGTTATTCCTCCAATATATCAAAAATGTTCTGTTGCCCGGTCTCTTTGTCTTTAGCCCGCATGGAAACTTCTCCATAATTCTCTACAAGCATTTCATTCTTGGCTCTCTCGTAGAAATTCCGATCAATCTCGAACCCATAGCTTGGTCTACCAAGTTCCATTGCTGCCCGAAGTGTGCTACCACTGCCACAGCACGGATCAATCACCACATCTCCTTCATCTGTAAAAATCCTAATCAGCTTTTTCAACAGGCACACCGACTTCTGCGTCGGGTGTATTTTGGGATATTTTCCGTCTGGATCTTTCTCCCAGGGCATCCAGTCAAATATCATTTTCCCGTCATTGTTGAATTTCGGAAGTTTGTCACGATACAGAATCAGCGCATGTTCCGTAGCACCTACCACCCTCATATTTGCCTTTAGTACCTGTGCAGAATAATTTTTGCAGAATGTCATGTGTATGCTGTTTTTAAATCCGTGCTTCTCCGCTGCTTTTAGCATAGTCGGTATCTGCTGAAATGAGCAGAACACTATCATGCATGGAGCTTTTCCTTTCTCTTTTGGTTCTTTTTTCAGCATCTTGCTGCAGAAATGGAAGTATTCATACAAGTTGAAATTGTAATCCGAATTGAAAGCTGCTTTGCCAGCAAGTTTACTTTCTCCGTTTTTATTATCGCCACCAACGTACCACATAGGGTTACTTCCATACATATTGTTTCCAAGGTTGTACGGCACATCTGCTATTACAAGCTGTGCCTTTGGAATTCCATACTTTTTGTAATTTTGCATGGAATCCCGATAAATTTCACACTTTACTTTCATTTTTCAAAAGGAACCCGGCGCGCCTTTTATCCGGATAGGTTCCGGCTCCTTTCTAAATGTTTCTTGTAATTTTAAAAATAATGTGTTATCATAAACCCCTAAATTATTTAGCAATATAGTTCAGTGGATAGAGCGCGCCTCTTAGAAGGGCATGGTCGCGGGTTCGAGTCCCGCTATTGATTACACCGCACCTACTTTGTTAGGTGCTTTTTATATGCTTTTAAACCATTTGATCTAATGGCAATGATATCTGCCCTTTGCAGTTATCTCCTATCGTGGATGGCTCCCAGCCAACACCGATATAATCAAGCACTTTCGCCCATCCATAGTCATTCCCATCTTTATCCTTGCACATATGGAACATCAGATAATCCCATTCCTTCGGGTTACTCTCATACAGCAAATCAAACCGGTGCGGACGTTTTTCCATGTGGATTCCAAAACCACACATGCTGCACCCGGTACGCTGTTCCTTTGTGGTATAAAGCGTTCCGTCTGGCTTTTTTTCAATGGTTCCGTAGATCTCCGGGATAATACTGTCTGGCATTTCATAACTTTCAGATAATTTTCCTTCTTTCAAAAGTTTCTCATGATATTTTTCTTTCAGTCCGCTTTTCCACAACTCATCCATTTCCAGTGCAAGTTTTAAAATATCCTGCCTGCCAAAAATAGCAAATGGCGCTGATCTGATTGTGGATGCACCGAAATAATTACAACCATTCATTCGCAAGCTCTTAGCACGTCTGCCGCCCTCGGATGCCATCAATCCAAGATAAGGTACACTGTTATGTTCCTTTCCCCAATCATCACAATTCTTTTCTTTTAGGTAATAGCAGCATTTTGCTGATACCAAGAAATCTGGTTTTCCGAAGTCGCATCCTTCGGTTTCATTTTCATAACCACCGAACAACTTCAACCACCGCTGATTAAGCTGCATCTTCGAGTTTTTCTGCCATCCCCCATATTCTCCGGTCTCTCCTGTTATGATTGCGTGTCTGACTGTCTTATTTTTCTCTGTTGGATTTTGCAGCAATTCAATTTTTCCTGCGATTTCCTTGGAAATAACAGGAAATCCAAATTCCTGTATAACCTTTGGTTTTGTCCAATATGTGCCATCATCTCTTTTCAGTGGCGGTACATTTATTATTCCAAGAGCCTTATGTACTCTCTGTATGCTCTTATCCTCCAGTGATGATGCACTAACACCTGGTGCATCAATCCTGCATACTTCATGCAAAAATAAATACAACACGATGCTATCAAGACCACCAACAGACACATGATAGTTTAGTAATCTACCATCACATTCATTTGCAAACTCTTCTGCTCTAATCTGTGCATATTTTCTTTTAAATTCATATGGCTGTTTTTCTTTTTGCATAAACGATGCTATTTTTTCATAAGCACCTATTCTCTCCATTCGCTGCTGTACTGTTTCCATGTTCCTCTCCTACTTTCTCAACAAAGCCTGTTCCAGATTGTCGTAGTAATCATCACCATGCTCACGTTCGTCAAAGTTGCGAAAGCGGTTCTTACTGACAGGCTTGTCCTTTACTGCCTTGCGGTTCCATCCACGAAGTAGTCCTTGCCAGTCACGGATAGGTTCGTCACCTTTCATCCAATCTGGTGCATATGCCTTAAAAAACTCTTCTGGATTAACAACAAGGTTGTTTTCTTTGCAATAACTCTTGACATCCTCAAGTGTTGGTGGTATCACGCGCGCGCCCGCGCCTTGCGCTAATATATATATATTCTTTCCCTTCTTGTGTTGTGTGCATTCAACTGTACATCCATCTGTGCATTTAACTGTACATTCATCTGTACCGCTAGTCGTTCTAATGCTTTCGCCTGTACTCTGATAAATGCTGTAATTTAGCACCTTTACGATGGTTTTTTTACTGTGCAAAATGTGTACAATCATCTGTGCATCTTGAAGTAAATCTAAGTATCTTTTTACCGTGCGCCTGTCTACATTCCAACGTTCTGCCAATTTAGATTGACTTGTGATAAATGATCCTCTCTCAATCTTGATCAATTCTTTTCCTACAAGAATTTTTTTATCTTTGTAGGATGCCATCATCAAGATATCAATCCACCATTTTAGGTATCTGGGATCTTCCCATATCCAACTCTCACGGATACCTCGGTTGATCTTTATCCAATTTCCTGTCTCATTCACTAGATCTCCTTAATCCGTATATGATGCATATAAAGCATCAACTTACGCTTGATGATATATTCCTTGGTTCTAAAACCTTTTGTATCCTCCACGACCACCTCGCCGTCCTGGTAATAGACAAAATCAGCAACATATGTGCATTCTCTTTCCAACAATCTTCCGGGCTTGTTTTTGCCCTTATTTTCGCCTCTGGTGTAGATCTCATCACACCACTCACGTTGCGCTGGAATAAGCACATATTTGACTTGTCTGCGTAGCCCTGAGATTGCTCCTACCTTTTGCAGCATGAAAAGTTCTTCATACCTTTTTGCTTCCTTCTTTGAATCAAACACCATACCATCAACCGTGATTTTCTTGTTATTGTATTTTCTATATCTCATACGCTCTCCTAGTTGAACGGCAATTTATCTTCAATATCATCTGGGATGTTCATGAAGCCACCTTCGTCCGGTACATTTCCAACTGGCGGCTCCTGCGGATGATTCTGTGATGCCTTGCTCTCTGCAAATTCAATCTGCGAAGTTACAATCTGTATGGAATAGACCTTTTCGCCATTTTTATTGGTGTAGTCGTTATTTTGCAATTCACCTTCGATCACAATCTTGGTACCCTTGCGCAAATATTTTTCAACAAACTCCGCAGCCTTTCCAAATGAAACAACATTGAAAAAATCTGCCTGAGGCTGTCCTTCCTGCTTAAATCTGCGATCAACGGCAATGGTATAGCGGGCTACCGCCTTGTCATTATTTACACCTCCGTATCTGATCTCTGGATCTCGGGTTAACCTACCCATCATAATTATTTTGTTCATAAGTACCTCCTACACATAGTTTTTTCCAAACTCTTCCATGAACTTTTCATGTCCATATACCTTTTCAAATTCCTGCTGAGCCATTACCTTTAAACGCTTGTCCAAAGATGGGTTAAAATGTACCCCATTAGGACCGGTATGGCAGTTGTAACAAAGCCATAACTTCAGTCCCCATTTCTCTGATTTCTGCCGATTGGCTGTCCCATAAAATATATGGTGGCAAGCCAGATTATTTGTGGTTCGACACACCCAGCATTCCTTTTTATCCTGTAATATGCTTCTCACTCTTTGCCTCTTTCTTCTTAAAATGCTCCATCATCCGCTCCAACTCTTCCGGTGGTAAAGTCTCAATACCAAGTGCCTTGGCTTCTTCAACAGTTCCGTCAATCAACACGCTCATTTCCTTGGAGTCATAAGAATGGCTACCTCGGTAGACCTTATAGAAAAACACTTCCTTTCCATTCTCCTCAGATGCCTTAACACAGATGGTATGTAATGTCTCCAATTCCTGCATATACTCCACAGGGGCATTCGTCTTGTAGATCATCGGTTGCCCATCTATCACTTCCGGCTGACCATATCTGGTTATCATCATATTTTTACAATGTGCCTTTGAAATAGGAGTTGGCATGGCATCTGCGATCTTACCTATCAGAACATGGAAATAAGCATTGGCATCCAGGCTTCGTTTATTCGTCCATTTCGCCACTTTTATTTTCAACTTATCCAATTCCTTAAGTTGGTCAAATTGGCTCTCTACAACCGCCTCCTCGTTTACCTCAAGGGTCAACAGGAACTTTCCTGTGACCCAATCCTTAGACAGTGAGACAACCTTTCCAGATACTTCCATTAGTTAGCCTCTTTCTTTTTCTTGTACCATGTCTCTACCTGATGAATGATTTTAGTAACCAACTCATTCGATACTTCGCCAGTATTATTAAAGTGATACATCTCCTTCAGTTTGTTCCAAATATCAGTTTCCTTCGCATTCTCACACATTTCTGCATAGGCAGATACAAATTCGTTCAGTTTATGTAACTGTTCCGCTGTTGCTGGCACAAATGCTGGAGTAACAGGTTCCGGTGTCTCTGCATCAGGATCTTGCATCTCCTCGGTTGGAATGCAAAACACCTGAAAGCATGCGTACTTAAATGCTATTGACATTGCCTTATTCGTTGCTTTATCCCCGGAATCCATTCCCTCCCCTATAGTAACCGCCGAAACACTTGATCCATCCTCTGCATAAAATGTAAAACGCACTTTGCAAATGGAATAAATCAGCACTGCTCCTTTTTGAGTTGTTCTCTCCTGACGCTGCTGTTCCAATACCTCTGGAACAACAAAAACATGGTTTTTTGTCAGTGCGGGATTGATTGCGTTCATAACCGCATCTATGCCCCGGTACATGAACCCCTGCTGCTTATTACGATCATTCTTTCCGACCGCTCCAATATCTTCCATACACCTAGATATTGCCTCATAAATATTCATCTTCTTTGCGGTATCTGCCATTACTGCACCCTCCTAAATTCGATACCATACTCGCGCATAGTAGATTCCAATTTAACAATCTGAAAAGCATCTGCTGTTACATCATACCTTGCATTAAAAAGTGTCTCTTCCGGCTCAACAAATTTTGAAGATCCTTCCACCTTGACTACCGGCATCGGTTCTTCAACCGCTTCCCTATGTTCTTCTATCTCTGCCTTACGCTTAGCATCTTCTTCCTGCCGGCGCAGAATTTCTTCTTTTTGTTTCTGGTACTGGTTCATAATAGAAATGGCATCCGCTAATTCCAATGATCTTGCATATGCAGCAATACCTTTATCTTCAAATTCAGACTCCATGCTCTGAATCATTGCCAGATCCTTTTCTGTATGTTCCACACGCTCCATAATCTCCTCACTAATCGCTTTCATGGAGGTTGTAGCATTCTCCCACTTACTGTTGTATATGCGGTTCAACGGCAAATACTCTTTGACTTCTTCATGCTCCTGCATAATGCCGTCGTAAATCTCTGTAATATGAGCCTTGCGCTCCTCAATGCGATTCTGTTCAAATGCCTTGATCTGACCATCAATATAATTGATAGGTTCATCAATAAGGCTCATAAGTTCCTTTGCCTGCGCCTCAAACTCCTCATAAGGAGCCATATAGCGATTTTTAACCTCAATTTTTCTTGCGTTGACCTCCTTCTTTAACTTGCGAAGATCTGCTACCGTTGCCTTTGCTTCTTTCTTGGTTTCCTCCGTAAAGACCATATGCTTATACTCTTCCAATCCAGCCGCAATATGCTTCTTAATACCATCAATATTTGTTACAATACTTCCATTTTCTGTTGACACTAATAACTCAATTTCCTGCATTTCAATTCCTCCAATTTCATTGTCATTTGCCCGAACTGGTCGCTCTCTACCAGTTCAGCCAACCTATCCTTTTTCCTCTGTTTCTGGTCCCGACAATCGCATCTTTCGCCGGGATCAAGATTGCACCCACAATAAGGGCATTCCCTAAAAAACATAATCGCCTCCTACCGTACATAGCCATCCTTGGTCATCCGATGTCTCATTTCATTGACTATCTCTTGGATGGATGCTTTGCCCTCCTTGTCGATATATGTGCTCATCGTCTCCATCTGTACGTCCTTCTTATACTCGCCGTTACAAATTGTCGTAAAAACACTCGCAGCGCCGTCTGTACAGCAGCATATGTTAATGGATATATCTCCCTGCTCACTTGCATCCATAGCAAGGTCTAAGATCCTGTGTAATTTGTATCTTGCACTTTCTTTCATGATGCCGTCCTTTCCAGATAATCTTCTCTAATGTCTTTCCAAATGTCTTCCTCACACTCCCAGCAAAACCACTGGCCGTTGTAATAGACCGCTTCATCTTCCCATATGACACCACCACACCTGTCACAGTGGCACATGGCTTCTTCCTTGCGCTCATTCTCTAAGTCATGAACCGCTTGTAATTCCCATGGTTCTTGCATAATTCTTCTTTGTCCTTTATAATTTGATTGATTGATTTTAAAGTTGCACCGCTTCGTCGGTGCTTCTTTTTATGACTCTGACTCTTCCAGAGTCTCAATGTATCGAAGAAACTCTATATCTCTTGCCTGCTCAACGTTCATATCCTCTATAGTCTCAATGGCATTCCCGACACCGTCTATCATGTCTTGTGGCGCATTCTTCGTTACATCAACGAGCCATATGCATCCCCAGAATACTACCGCCATCGCCAAGGATAGCAGAACGTCTTTTATCGTCATTGTTTCACCCCCTCATCATCGGGAACGACCATGTCAAGTGCTTGTCGCAGATTAAATGCTGGAACATACTTCCGTGCATTTTTATCTTTCAGAAGCTTTCGGTACTTGATGTAATCAGCAAACACTCCAACGTTTATCTCGTTGTCGATGATTGCATATGCGTTGTATCTACCAAGTTCCATCTGCTCACGTATGCCTGCTTCAATTCGGTACACCGACTGTCTACTCACACCAAAGGTTCGACACAATGCCGATTTGCTTTGGTAAACAGTTATGTCGTTTTTCATTCGTTCTCCTTTCTCCTAGATTTTCATCTACTATCTGTGCTATACTGCCTGCGTAACCTTAAGTTCAATTTCTTCAAGGAGGTTCCTTACAATGTTTTCTTTTTCCCCTTTGACCACAACCAACATTATCGAAATCCTAGGCATAATCTTTTCTTCCATCGCAAGCCTTATTGCCATCATTATTTCTGTTAAAACCCTGAAACAAAATTCCAAGATGATTGAGGAATCTACGCGTCCTTATCTTGTCATCTACCAAGCCCTAACTAATTTTCAAATGCCCACATACTACTTGATTCTGAAAAATTATGGGCAATCTGGTGCTACCATCTGTTCCATTGACTGTTCACCTAATCTGGTCGACTACTCTTTATGTAATAGTCATGTTCCTTTTTCAAACTTTAGAAATGAAACCATTGCTCCAGATCAGTCGTTTGTGTGTTCCCTTGATAGAAAAAAGGTATTTACTCAACCTGTTACTTTCCACTTCACGATTACATACACTGCTAACGGTCATTTGTATTCTGATTCGTTTTCCATCAATCCAGACGTAACTGCCAATATGGTTCAAACCAGAGCATCAACCCCAGGGGAAGAACTCAAAATCATGTCATTTGCACTCCAAGATTTAGTGGAAAAACATTTATAAAATTGGTGTCTTCCTCAATCTGTCTTTCACCTCATCCAAAATATATTCAACTGTTTCTAATGTCTGGGCTTCCTGTGGAAGTTCCCGCTTTATAACATCTATGATTTTTTCTCTGATTTCCCTAGTTTTAGAAATCTCCAACACTACTTCATTGCATATATCTGGATCATATGTGTCATACACCACTTGCATTGTGTTTTCTCCTTCCTCCTAGATTTTAGCATCCCTGGTATCTTTTTAAGTTACTCGTTGGCAAAAAAAATAGATACTGGGTCTTCAATATGCAACTCGTTAATCATAATCTGAATCTCATCGCTACCAAACACTCCATTTTTCATTTTTTCATAGAATGTTTTCGGTGTGATTCCTATTTTAATTGCCACATCTGATTGCGAAAGTCCATTTTTCGCAATGATGCCTCTTAATTCATCTGTCTTTATCACAATATCTCTCCTTTCTGTAACTTGTGAGGTTACTATAAATATATCACATTTTTGTAACTTGTCAAGATATTTTCGATTGATTTTATAACTTTTTTGTGCTATCATAAAGTTACTTCATTAGAAAGGAGTTTTCGTTATGACTATTGGTGAGCGAATAAAAGAAGTCCGAACAAGACTTGGAATAAGTCAAGTTTCCTTTGCCGACAAAATAGGCGTTTCAAAACAAACTCTATACAAATATGAAAATAACATAATAACCAATATACCATCAGACAAAATAGAAGCAATAGCAAAGGTGAGTGGATATTCTCCTTCTTATTTGATGGGATGGGAAGAACCAGAAGACGAAAATCAAACCGGCTATTATCTTAACCAAGATACAGCACAATATGCAGATTTTCTCCTGCATCACCCTGAATACCAAGTACTATTTGATGCATCACGGAAAGTTAAACCTGAGGATATAGAAAAGGCTCTCACTGCCCTCGGATTATTTAGTGAATGACATTAATGGTACATCCTATTTGCTATTATCCAGATGGAGGTATTGATATGGATAATGTTAGGACTATAATGGCTGACTTGCCTAATACCATTGGAGGTTACACCATAAGGCAGGATGATTTTTACACAATAATTCTTAATCAGAATTTATCACACGAAAAAAATGTAATCACATATGCACACGAATTATCTCATATCGCGAACAATGATTTCGATTCCAGTTGTTCCGCTGGGTTGATAGAGATATTCGCACATAAATAACATTTTTATGTTATGTTATCTATTTGAGCACTGTAGCTACAGACTCAAATTGATATAATAAAATACATACAAGGAGGCTTTGTTATGAAATGTCCAAAATGTGGAAGTGAAAACGTAACCATTGAGCTTGTCCAAGCTCAAAGCAAAACAAAAAAACATGGCAATGGGTTAGGTGGTCATGTGAATAATGCTGCAAGAGGCTTGACCGCCATGTGCACCTTAGGAATGTCCAATCTCGTATGGAAAAAATCCAAAGGCAATGAAAAAACAACATTCACAAACGAAAAAGTTTGTTTATGTCAAAATTGCGGAAATTCTTGGGGCATTAAATAAAAAATCCCCGGTGCTATTAGCACCGGGGAACTACTACTGCTACATATGATACCTTGACAACTTAATACATTTACCTGGGAAGTCGAGGGACGGTTGCATCTACTCCGAGCCTGTGAAGGGGGATGATGCCAATGGTCACATACTCTGATTTATTCACTTTTGTGATAATGATATGTACTATTGTTTCGCTAGTTATTTCTTTGCTACATAAAAAATAACCGCCCTGCTCCTGACAAGAACTGGCGGTTATTTTATCAATAGTTTTTCGCCGGAGTAGATAGTGGCGGCTATCTATCGGCTTTCCTGCTAAATGTATTATAAACTCACAGTTGCATTTTTGTCAATGTGGCTGTCTCGAACTGCACAATAAAAAAAACGCTGTATTACCGAACTGGTGTTTGATTATTGGAGGTACAAATGAACAGAATTTCAGAAAACTCAAATAAGGATACAAATTACACAAATAATATTCCCAAAACAGAATATTTTTCCGCTTGCTATTCCTTAATAGAAGATGCACAATACAATTGTATGCTGATAAACAAAAATAAAAATCAGGCATTTGTTGAATGGTTATACACTTTTTCAAAGGAACATATTAAAAGTATTAGTTTAACACCGAAAAAACAATACGAAATCACTTGTACAGAATATCAAACAGGAAAATTCTTTATGAAATTTGCACGCGTCTCTCACAAGACTGTAACGCAAAAAATAGAAGATGATTTCGTTTCTGGACCAGTTACAGATTATCCAAATTGTAAAATTTTTATCGACACAGAGCATCAAATTATGATTATAGAGAAGAATTTGGAAGTTGCTCCAAATATATCCAAAATCAAGGACTTAATTGCCAAAGTAATAAGTAATGATATTTGCTCATTTGGTTATACACTTTATATTGAATTAGTGACAAAGGTAATGGATTTCTGGTCCTATGTAAATGAAAATAAAAAGAAACTTGAATCCATTGAATTTACATTAGTTTATCCAAATTTTCTTGAAGGATATGACACTGTAAAGGATTTTACCAGTGCGTTTGTTGAATATAATCCACAAATCATAACAACAAAAATAGAGAACAAGGAAGGTCATCTACAACTTCCAGAAAACCGAACATTTATAAATGATGCCTTAAGTTATGCATCTTCTGGTGCTGGAAGTTGGAAGGCTACCGCAAAAGGGGCAAAAAAATTAAAGTCCAGTGAATCCGTACCAAATATGCATGAACTTCCATATGACATCTCAGAATTACGTTCTGATCAACTTGAACATATTAATGATATTTTTAATTCTATATTAGAAATATCCAATGAAAATAGAACTATAGGTGATGAAAATGAAAGTCAAAACGAAAACCCAAACAAAAAATAAAACAATAATTAAAGTTTGTATGATTGTGTTTGTGTCATTTTTGCTCTCGTTTATTCCTGCGGGGAAAAACACTCTTATTTCAAAGGGAACATTAGCAAATATCGGCATTGATTTATTCGGTGTATCGTTAGCTATTATGGCACTTTTATTTACTGTCCTTGACCGGTATAAAGAAAAACTGGATAAAACAAAAAAAGAATTTCTTGACACTAAAGCCTTCCCAGTCATAAAAAATATGGGTGATGATGTTATTGGTATACTTTTAATTGTTATATTCCTGTTCTTATATGATATCCTCTCTATACCACTTCATCATTTTTATGAGTCGAAATATATACCTAAACTTCATTATGATCGCTTTATTTTATTATTAATCACGTCGTTTATGTTAGTTATTACCATTGATATTACTATATCCATAATAACACTCATAAACAACCTTATTACCGTAAATTGCTGTAAAGAGAACACAGAATTGAATCTTTCTGAGCATGAGAAAAAATTATTAACTGTTATACGCAAACTAGACAACAAACACTATGCGGAATTACTTGAGTACATTAAAACTCTTTCCATAAAGCAAGAAATAGAGAAATAAAAAGTCCCCGGTGCTACCAACACCGAGGACAAGCATTGCTCCGAAGATACAACGCCCCAAACAAGCATATTGTATCACTTCGGAGCAGCCTTTCGCAAGCGGAACTCACGTTCTTTGCTGGCTGTTATTTTTGTACACTTTTTTAAGGAGGATGATACTATGTGGACTGAAAAAATGAAAAATGGAAAAGTAAGGTTTGTAGAACGTTACCTAGAGCCTCTAACAGGGCAAACGAAGAAAGTTTCTGTGGTGTTCGATAAAAATACAACTGCAACAAGAAAACAGGCTACAGAGGTCTTACAGGCACGTATCAATGATGCTCTGTCCTCTACTTGTCTGTATGTCAAGCAAGACAACCTTACTTTATCAGAACTGGTTGACCTCTATCGGTCATACCAACAAAACGCGGTGACTGCATCAACATACCGGCGCAATTACTACGCAACCGAAACCATGTTAAAACTTCTCGGTGCAGACACACTTGCGAAAAACCTTTCTGCAGGTTATGTGAAGTCAAGAATAATTAAGAAAGATGACGCACCATACACTGTAAATGAACGTATTCGACGATTCAAAGCAATGATCCGATGGGGTTATGAGAATGATTTTATTTCAGATATCAAATACCTGGACAAAATCAAACCTCTACCAGATAAAGAGGCACGCGAAAAATTGGAGCATAAATTTTTAGAGAAATCTGATTTAAAATGTTTGCTCGATGCAATGAAGGTAAAACACTGGTACTATCTAACCTCGCTAATGGCTCTCTCTGGCCTACGCGTTGGTGAAGCATTAGCATTGACTATGAATGATATTGATTTCAAAGAAAAGGTCATTCACGTATCTAAAACATACGATACCGTGAACCACAAGGTAACTTCGCCTAAAACTGTCACTTCTAATCGTGATGTGTTCATGCAGCCGGAACTCGAAAAGTTATTGCATGAAATACGAAAAGAAACCAACAAAAGAGAAATGCTCTATGGATTTCGTAGTAATCTTCTATTCTGTGACAGGAACGGAGATTACCTGCGCTACTATTCATTCAATAAATATTTAAAAGAAACATCGATTGCTACACTTGGGAGACCTATTACGACGCACGTATTGCGCCATACGCACGTTTCATTGCTTGCAGAGGCTGGTGTTCCACTAGAGACGATTACAAGGCGCGTAGGACACGAAGACAGCGATATAACAAAGAGGGTTTATCTACACGTGACCGAAAGAATGAAAGAACGCGACAATGAAATTGTATCAAGAGTATCACTAATTTAATTTGGGGGAGTTTTAACATGGAAGCAAAGACTATTCTAATCAATAAAATTATCACAAAGATGGGACCGGTACTGTCAGACGAACAACTAGATTACCTATATAACATACTCACGATATCACTGCATGATTACGAGGTTTCAGATGAAAAAAATGAAGTCATAGAGTATGAAGATTTCGATAGGTTTCTTTGCGAACAATATTACGCATCATTGAAAGTTGAGGGAAAGTCGCCTAAGACGATTGACCGATACATGGAGCAGTTGCGTCTTATGATGGAGTGGGTTCAGAAGCCGTTAAAAGAAATCAACTCAGAGGATATACGATACTACCTTGCGCTCTATCAGCAAAGAAGAAAGATAGCAAGTAGCACACTGGATGGAATGAGACGTTGCATCTGTGCTTTTTTCTCCTGGGCGGAATTTGCAGGCTACATAGATAAATCTCCGGCACGAAGAATAAAACAGATCAAGTTTCAAATCAAGAAAGAACCTGCGCTGACTTCTGGTCAGATAGAAAAAGCTATGATTAATTGTAAATCCATTCGCGATAAAGCAATCATATCGTTTATGTATGAGACAGGAGCTCGCGTGTCAGAAGTGGCAGGGGTAAAGTTATCTGATATAGATTTTAATGAACGCACGGTACTGATCCATGGAAAAGGCGGAAAAGACCGTATCTCATTGTTCACAGACAAGTCTGCAATGTATCTGGAAGAATATTTGATGAATAGAGATTTGACGATAAGCGCCTTATTTGAAAGTAAACAAAAAGGACATGCGCTGAGTGCTGCAGGTATTCGTACTATGGTTCATGGAGTCGGGGAACGCGCCGGCATTGACAGGTTGCATCCACATAGGTTCCGTGTCAGCCGGATAACACACTTGGTTGATAGGGGGATGCCTTTACAAGATGTGCAAGAACTGGCAGGGCATACTTCCATCAACACCACTAGAGGCTATTATAGGAACACATTGGACAACGTAAAATACTCATATCTAAAAGCAGCCCAATAATCGTGGGGCAAAAATGGGGCAAAATGGGGCAAAAACAGGGGCGTTTTCCAATACAGTTTGAGACACCAAAAAGCCCCGAAACCCTTTATTTTCAAGGTTTCGAGGCTTTTTTCATACATACGTCTCATATGTTGTTAGTGCCGGCGGTGGGACTTGAACCCACACGAAGTTGCCCCCGCAAGATTTTGAGTCTTGTGCGTCTGCCAATTCCGCCACACCGGCTCGTTGATACTATGGCTATGCGCCATCAACGAATAATAGTTTATATCAACATGATAAGATTGTCAATCTCTTTTTTCATCTTTTTCAGTCTTTTTAAACAAGTCCCTTGATGATATCGAAACAGTCAAAAGTTGCGAAATAATCCTTCGGGGTCTCTGCACGACGAATCAACTGGTAAGAACCATCCTCCTTCAAAAGCACCTCAGCAGACTTTAACTTACCATTGTAATTATATCCCATCGCGAAGCCATGTGCTCCCGTGTCATGGATATAGAGATAATCCCCCATCTCCACCTGTGGCAGCATACGATCAATGGCAAACTTGTCGTTGTTCTCGCAAAGAGAACCTGTCACATCATACTTGTGGTCACATGGTGCATCTTCCTTGCCCAGGACTGTGATGTGGTGATATGCGCCATACATTGCCGGACGCATCAGATTGACCGCACAGGCATCCACGCCGATGTACTCCTTATAGGTATGCTTCTCATGAATTGCCTTTGTTACCAGCGCTCCATACGGTCCCATCATGAAACGTCCCATCTCTGTGTAGATGGCAACATCTGTAAGACCAGCCGGTACTAAGACTTCATCATAGACACGATGTACGCCCTCACCGATCACGCGGATATCATTCGGTGTCTGATCCGGTCTATAGGCAATCCCCACGCCACCGGAAAGATTGATAAAGGAAATCTCAATACCGGTCTTTTCTTTCAACTCAACTACTAGTTCAAACAAAGTCTTTGCCAAAGCCGGATAATAATCATTCGTCACGGTATTGCTTACCAAAAAGGCATGCAGGCCAAAACGCTTTGCACCTTTATCGCGCAGGATCTGGTATCCCTCGAAAAGTTGCTCTTTAGTCATGCCATACTTGGCATCCCCCGGATTATCCATGATCCCATTAGAAATCTCATAGACACCGCCCGGATTGTAACGCAAACTGATCGTCTCCGGAATGTGTCCGATCGTATCCTCTAAATACTGAATATGGGTAAAATCATCCAGATTGATGGTCGCACCAATCTCATCGGCATAGACAAACTCCTCTGCCGGTGTATCATTGGAAGAAAACATGATCTCTTCCCCGGAAAATCCCAATTCTTTGCTGAGCATGAGTTCTGTCAGGGAAGAACAGTCTGTCCCACATCCATACTCCTGCAAGATCTTGATCAGAAAAGGATTCGGATTGGCTTTCACTGCAAAATATTCACGAAATCCCGGATTCCATGCAAAAGCCTCTTTTACTGCCTGCGCATTGGCACGAATTCCCTTTTCATCATACAAATGAAACGGGGTCGGAATACTTTTCACGATCTCTTCTACTTTTTCTTTTGTTACAAAAGGTGTTTTAGCCATGTCGATCTCCTTCATCTATTCTGTATAAATATGCATTTTTTGTCTGAGAAAATAATAGCATGAATTCCGGGCAGTGTCAAAATTATTTACAAATCTGATGCCGAATTTTAGTACACTTTTGCCAATGCACCAATGGTCGCAAAGAGCGTACTGACCACAACAAGGATCTGAAATGGTAAAGTGCCCCAAACACCGCAGATCGGCGCATTCTTTTCCCTTCTTCTGGAACGGTTGTAGGAGATGATGATACCCACGCCTGTCAATACCTGTACCACACTTGCCAAACGGGTAAAGCCTACAAAACTGGATACGCCCACCAGTGCGATCAAAAGACACGGCACACTGGATACCAGCCATGAGACCTTGACATTCCACTTGGTCTGCTCATGCACGATGTCACGCAGATTTAAGGTATTTGCCCAGAAAGACGTAGACAAAGCCAAAAGGGAGAAGATATAACCGATGATGCTGACCCAGCCGCCCAGATGTGCGGACAGATCCACCAATGCTCCGTTTTCCGAAATATCCGATCCAGCCCCCAGCAATGTCATAAAGGTGATCAAAAGGATCAAGCCCGTATTGATCCCTGTTCCTGCCGCGATGGCTCCACGGATCCGTTTGATATCGCCCTGCAATCCCTTTACCACCTGTGGCACCGACATCACGGCTGACAGGGAGAAGGAGATCATACTGTAAAGTGCGACCAGATTGGTCGTCGCAATAAACTTGGTCGGCAGTGGGCTGATCTCGGAAACCAGCGTTGCCACGAACAAAATGCCGATAACCGCCACCATGGAACCGACGGAGATCTTTTCACAGATACCGACCAGTTTCATGCCAAAGTAGATCACACTGGCAGCCAGTATGTAATAAAGGATCATGCCTGCCCAGTTAGGCAGACCGAACCATGCATGAAATACGGCTGCTGCTCCTGCAATAAAACCACTGACATTGAGGACAACGGACAATCCCAAAAGTCCGAATGCCACCCATGTAGCAAATTTCTTGAAACGTCCAACAAACAGTTCGTTTTCAAAACATTTGATAAACTGCGCGCCCCCATTATTATAGGAAAGTTCTGCGATCATATAATGCATGATCAGATTGATCAGATATGCCACTGCAACGATCCAGAGCATATCCTTCCAGTCATTTCTGGACGCCAAAAAAGGAACCGACAAAATGCCGGATCCCACGCCATGTCCGACGATAATACTGGTCGCCTCAAAAAAGGTCAGTCTCGCCTCTGTCTTAATTTCTTTTGTCATAATACCCCACCTCTCATTTTGTACCTTTCTTTGTACATTATAGTAAAAAGAATACCATCCGGCAGGGGTATTTACAACCTTAAAGTTCGACCGTAAATGTGCTCCCTTTTCCCGGCTCACTCTCCACTGAAATCTTGGCATCCAAAAGTTCCACAACACGTTTTACCATGGCAAGTCCCAGTCCATTTCCCTTGGAAGTATGCGAAGTATCTCCCTGATAAAACTTATCAAAAATACGGCGGACAACCTCCTCGCTCATGCCACAACCATTATCCTTCACAGAAACCAGGGCACCATTTTCTCCATATTTTTTCATTGAAATATCGATCGTGCCGCCTTCTTGTGTATATTTGATGGCATTGCTTAACAGGTTGTTCCACACGATAGATAAGAGGCTCTCATCGCTTACAATATAAACTCCCTCGTCCAGATCAATATTGACCTCTAATTCTTTCTCATCAAAAGGTTCATCGAAAGCGATAATGCACTCTGCCAGTTGTTCATCCAGACAGAAACGTTCCTTCTCAACGATGGCCTGACTCTCCATCTTATTCAAGCGCAAAATATTCTGGACAAGACCGGACAGACGCTCCGATGACTCCACGATCGTATGAATGTACTCCTTTTTTTCTTGCTCCGTCAAATGTTGACTCTCTAACATCTGGGCATAATTCTGTATGATGGCGATCGGTGTCTTGATCTCATGCGATACATTCGCGATAAAATCACTCTTTAAGGTCTCATTGGCGGCAAGTTCTGTCACCATGGTATTAAAATCTTCGATCAGGACTTCCATCTCATCCCGTTTGCCATCTCCACGCTGTGGCAGAATACGAACCGTAAAATCTCCGCCAGCCACACGCCTGGCTGCACCGCGCAACTCCTGTATAGGCTTTGAAAAGGTCATACGATAGTTGATCTTGGTGCAAAGCATGGAAACTGCGGCCAAGAATATGGTATTTAAGATCAATGCCACATAAATGCCCCAATTTCCCAGCGTGGAAAGGGCATGGTTCTGATACAGACCAATGCCGGCGGAAACACATACTGTCTGCACCACAAAGACCATGAAAAACTCTCTCCAGATTGGACGCTTGGCATCAATGCGCAGATCTTTCGGTTCCTCGTAACTAATCTTCACTATGTATCACCGCCTTATAGCCTAGTCCGCGCACCGTCAGGATCTCCACTTCCTTAACAGTAGAGATCTTGTCACGGAGTTTTGTAATGGAAACGTCTACCGTTCTCGGATTACTCTCACTGTCAAAGCCCCAGAACTCATCCATCAACTGCATACGGGTAAAGGTCTTTTTGGGATAGGAAAGCATTTTAAAGAGAATCTGGAATTCCTTTACCGTAAGCGGAAGTTCCTCTCCCTCGTAATAAGCCATAGTCTCTTCTTCCTTTAGAACCAGATTGCCCGCCTGCAACTGCTTTTCGGTCGCAATATCCGCTCTGCGAAGCAAGGCTTCCACGCGCATCACAAGTTCCACCAGATCGATCGGTTTTACCATATAATCATCAATACCGATATCATATCCTTTTTTCTTGGAGGCAATATCATCTTTTGCTGTCATGAAAAGGATGGGCATCTTGTCATCAAAAGACCGCACTTCTCTGGCAAACTCATAGCCATCCATCTGCGGCATCATAATGTCAGAAACAATCATATCAACTTTGGTCTTCTCCATGATATCAAAGGCCTGAATTGGATTTTCCGCACGCTTTACCTCAAATCCTTCCTCACCTAATTTTTTGCTCACGATAAAATTTAATTTTGTATCATCTTCTACAACAAGTATGGTAATCATGTATCTTAGCCTCCTTAGTTTCCGAGAATCCGGTCAGCCTTTTCACAGGCTTCATATATTTTGTCGTACAAAGCGTTTTCCTCTGCCGCATAATCGTCTTTGTGCCGATCCGATTCCCAGGTGTAAACAACCAGCGCCATGGCACAGACAATAAACCCTATGATTTCAAAAATGGTAAACAGTATCATGTGCCGGTAGGATATCGCGATGACCGATGCGGTCAGCCAGCCGGCACCAATCAATCCAGTCATAATTGCGAACATCGTCGGTGTCAGACTCTTTTTCTGCTCATATTCCTCGATCGCCATAAGTGCATCCTCCATCTTGCGTTGCTCTGCCATCAGCCGGTTACGCTCACGCACATTGCGCGATCTGCGCATATGGATGCACTCATCTTTTCCTCTTGTATTTTCCATTACTTCCCAACCAAAGGCTTCGTAGGACTCCCTGCATAGACCCGCAAGGCTTTTTAAGATGGTCACATTGACATATTCGTATTTTGTAAAATCCTTTTCCATGCGTTTCCCTCTTCTCTCCCCATATCTGCCATACTAGTATAGTTTTGTTAATAATACATTAAAGACTAGGCTATGCCAAGCAATTTCTTGGCGCGTTCTACCTGCTCCTTTGTCGGTGGTTCGGCATCTTCCAGACCGTAAGGCAGTCCCAGTTCCTTCCATTTGAATACGCCAAGTGTATGATATGGCAATATTTCCACGCGGTCTACCGTTTTTAAGGAAGCCACAAAATCCCGTAATGCCAAAAGATCCTCTTCCTGATCCGTCACACCCGGCACAAGGACATGACGGATCCACATTACCTTCCCATGGTCAGATAAATATCTTGCCATCTCTAAAATATTAGCATTATCCTGTCCGGTCAATTCTCTGTGTCTTTTTGCATCCATCTCCTTGATGTCCAGCATGACAAGGTCGGTCACTTCCATCAATTTCTCAAACTTTGAAAAGAAGGGTTCTTCTGTCGTAAAAGGATTCCCGGATGTATCAAGGCAGGTGTGGATACCCTCTTTTTTGGCCAGTGTAAATAATTCCAGTAGAAAATCAATCTGTAAAAGGGCTTCCCCACCACTAACCGTAATGCCACCATTCTTTTTCCAGTATGCTTTGTAGCGTTTTGCCTTTTCGAGCACATCTTTCGCCCGCTGCCAGTTTTCCCCCTCTTTGGGCGCATCCATACTGCCACAGGCTTTTGCCCAGGTATCCGGATTGTGGCAATATTTGCACCGCATCTGACAGCCTTTCAAAAAGACGATATAGCGCACGCCCGGACCGTCTGCCGAGCCAAAACTTTCCACGGAATGAATGTTTCCCAAAATTTCTTTTTCCATATTTTCACCTTTTTCTAAGAAAGCCGCGAGATATGAGATCCCGCGGCCTGCTTCTACCTAGACTTTACTTTTATCCTTTTCAAAGGATGAATGTTACATATGATCGTGGCAAGTTCTTGCGATCACATCCATCTGCTGTTCCTTGGTCAGATCAATAAACTTGACTGCATAACCGGATACACGGATGGTGAAGTTTGCGTACTCTTCCTTCTCCGGATGTTCCATCGCATCGATCAGTTTTTCCTTGCCAAAGACATTGACATTCAGATGATGTGCTCCCTGATCGAAGTAGCCGTCCATAACCTGTACCAGATTATCCACACGCTCCTCCTCGGCATTGCCAAGTGCTCCCGGATTGATGGTCTGGGTATTGGAAATACCGTCCAGCGCCCACTCATATGGGAGTTTGGTCAGAGAGTTCAAAGATGCCAGCAGACCGTTCTGCTCCGCTCCGTAACTTGGATTTGCTCCCGGAGAAAGCGGCTCGCCCGCCTTACGTCCATCCGGCATAGATCCGGTTGCCTTACCATAGACCACATTGGACGTGATGGTAAGAATGGATGTGGTCGGGATACTTCTGCGGTAGGTATGATGTCTCTTGATCTTATCCATAAAGGTTTTTAAGAGCCATACACCGATCTCATCGGCTCTGTCATCATCATTACCGTATCTTGGGAAATCGCCCTCGATCTCGTAATCTTTTGCAAGACCATTTTCATCACGAATGACCTTGACCTTAGCATACTTGATCGCGGACAAAGAATCAATCACATGTGAAAATCCTGCAATACCGGTTGCAAAAGTACGTTCCAAATTGGTATCCATGAGTGCCAGTTCGGCTGACTCATAGTAATATTTATCATGCATGTACTGGATCAGGTTCAGTGTATTGACATAGAGATCTGCCAGCCATTCCATCATGTCGTCATAGCGTTCCATGACCTCATCATAATCCAGATACTCTGATGTGATCGGACGATACTTTGGTCCGACCTGATCGCCGGTCTTTTCATCCACACCGCCATTGATGGCATAAAGCAGACATTTTGCAAGGTTGGCTCTGGCTCCAAAGAACTGCATTTCCTTACCGGTACGTGTTGCAGAAACACAGCAGCAGATGGCATAATCATCGCCCCATTCCGGCTTCATGGCATCGTCATTTTCATACTGGACAGAACTTGTCGCAATGGAGATCTTGGATGCGTATTTCTTGAAGTTCTCCGGCAGTCTGGAAGAATACAATACTGTCAGGTTTGGCTCCGGTGCCGGTCCCATGTTCTCTAAGGTATGCAGGAAACGATAGTCTGTCTTTGTCACCATAGATCTGCCGTCTACACCCGTTCCTGCCACGTCCAGTGTTGCCCATACCGGATCCCCGGAGAACAACTGGTTGTAAGATGGGATTCTGGCAAACTTGACCATACGCAGTTTCATGGTAAAGTGATCGACCAGTTCCTGTACTTCTTCTTCTGTGATGATGCCCTTATCCAGATCTCTCTGGAAATAAATATCAAGGAAGGTAGAGACACGTCCTACAGACATGGCTGCACCATTCTGGGTCTTGATGGCTGCCAGATAACCAAAGTAAAGCCACTGGATCGCCTCTTTTGCATCCTTTGCCGGTCTGGAAATGTCATAGCCGTAAATGGCTGCCATCTCTTTCATGCCTTCCAGTGCACGGATCTGCTCCGCGATCTCCTCGCGCAGACGGATGACTTCGCCCTTCATGCTGCCACTGCCGCATTTTGCCTTGTCTTCCTTTTTCTCCTCGATCAAAAAGTCGATACCGTAAAGCGCCACTCTACGATAATCGCCGACGATACGTCCGCGTCCATAAGTATCCGGCAGACCGGTCATGATCTTATTGTGGCGGGCCTTTAACATTTCCGGTGTATATGCGTCAAACACAGCAGTATTATGTGTCTTGTGATACTTGGTAAAGATTTCCTTTAACAAAGGATCTACTTCATAACCATAAGTCTCGCATGCCTGCACCGCCATCTTGATACCGCCATATGGCATAAAAGCACGTTTGAGTGGTTTATCTGTCTGAAGACCAACGACCTTTTCCAGATCCTTGAGGTCTTCATCAATGTATCCCGGACCATAAGCGGTCAGACCTGAAACCACCTTGGTCTCCATATCAAGCACGCCGCCCTTGGCACGTTCCTCTTTTTGCAATTTCTGAAGTGCATCCCATAAACGGTTGGTCGACTCTGTCGGACCTGTCAAAAAGTCCTCATTGCCTTCATACGGTGTGTAGTTATCCTGGATGAACTGGCGGACATTGATCTCTTCCTTCCAAAGTCGTCCATCAAATCCGTCCCATTCCTTCATTTCTACCATTGTGTTTGCCTCCTATTCTAGTAAACAATTTGTTTCTTATAACTTGAGTTAGACACTTCTAACTCTCGTTAATTTTATAACAAGATTTTGAAAAAAGTGCAAGTTTTTATTTAGATACAATCTTTGCACATGTTTTTCATCTTGGCGCGTTTTTCATTATACAGGAAGTGCAGCACAATATCTAGTGGTTTTTATAAATTTATAACTACAATTTATGGTATTTTTTCAATCACATACCAAGTGTCGTCATAAACCAGTAGATCAAACCAAGGATCCAGGACGAAAAAATCCCATACAGGATCACCGGTCCGGCGATCTGAAAGATCCTGGCACCGACACCAAAGACATGTCCTTCAACCTTAAAACCATGGGCGGTAGCCGCTACACTGTTGGCAAAGCCCGTGATGGGAACCAATGCTCCCGCACCGCCAAAACTGGCAATGACCGGGTAGATCCCCGTGCCTGTCAAAAGGGCACTTAGGAATACAAGGGTCAGACTGCAATAACTTGCCGCCGTCTGATCGTCCAAGCCATATTTTTTTCCTATGTTGATGATGCACTGCCCCAAAAGGCAGATCAGTCCGCCGACCAAAAAAGCTTTTGCCATGCGCAGCCAAAGATTTGCCTTTGGCGTCACACTCTCCACATAGTCATTATAAGTCTCATTGATCTGCTCTTTTTCTTCCTGTTTCATTCTCTTATCACCTCATTTTTATGAACTTGCATATGAAAAAATAAAATACCAGAGGCTGCCTGCCAGTTTTCCCAGAGCAATGGCAAGGATGGCAAAAGACAGCCCCATTTGCAGTTTTACCCTGCGAAAGAGTATGGGAAACATATTTAAGATCTCTGCCAGCGCCATTGCCTGACAGCCCACATAAATACCAGCACAGATGCCGATCAAAACCAATGCCAGCAGTCCCAGCCCTTTTGCAAAAACTCTCCCGGCTACCCCCTGGCAAAAGGAGAAAAGCACAGGGCTCGGTTCAAAAACCGATAAAAGGCAACCGCTCAGGCTTCCTAAGATGATGACATTCTCCCAATGCATGGTATCTTTCGCCAGTTGCAGCCTTGCGATCATACGCGAGACAAACCCCAAGGTCGTGAGCAGGGCAATCACACCGGCTGCCGTTGCGCCTCCAAAGATCAGCCCTGCGACAATGATGACCGTCCTTTTAAGAAACATCCAGATTTTCTCCTCTCCTTGCCCCATTTTCTATGATCGCAGTATCTACATCCTTCTCATACTTGCGCATTTCCACCTGGATCGGTGTCGGATCATGGGTCAATTTCTTCTTGCCAAAATGGTTATAAAAGAATAAGATTCCCACCGCAAGTCCGATCGAATATGCAATCTCCAGCGGACTGACCGCAGGCTTTTTGCTTCCCATGACCTGCAAATAAAAACGGTCAAAGAGTTCCGTGATACTGATATCGTTGTGAAATGCCATGATGGCAAAGGCTGCTCCGACAAAGAGCAGTACGCAAAGGAATCCCGTCTTTGCCACTTGCATAAAGGGCTCCGGCTCCTTGCTCCGATACTCCATGATGACATCGGTTTCGCCCAGACTCACCACAGTCAGTTTAGGATAAAGGCTGTGGATCTCCTCGACCACCTTGGTAATGGATACAGGCATATTGCCCGGATGTTTGAAATGGTAAACGGCATGTGCCTTTACCCTCGCTAATATATCACTGTTACTGCACTCTATCCCGCCCAGATCCTTGATGTAAAAATCCGCTTCATAGCGCAGGGCAGACCGGTCTAATTTGATATAGAGGGTCTCGTTGTTTCCATCATATCCCATCTTGCCATCATTCCTTTCCTTTTCTAACTATTGTTTCCAGTTTTTCCGGCTCTATGCATTTTTTACAAAAGAAAAAGACCTGTCAGACTGACAGGTCTAAAACCATTTGGGACACTCCTTGTGGCAAAAGGAACGTCTCTTACTTATTCCTTACTTATTCTTTCCATAAAAATAGGTTGCAAAATAGATCACAGATGCCACGATCACGATCATAGGTCCGGTCGCCACATTGGTAAAATAAGAAATGACCAATCCCACGATTCCGGAAAAAAGACTAAAGATCACGGCATAGAGGTGATATTCCTGCATGTTTTCCGATATATTCCGGCTGGATGCCGCTGGCAGGATCAAAAGGGCATTGATGAGCAAAATACCGATCCACTTGATCGACAATGTCACAATGAGCGCAATGATAATAGCAAAGATATCCTCCACCAGACGCACGGAAATATTGCGGCTCTTTGCCAAGGATGCATGGATGCTGATAGCATTCAACTTGTTGATGGCAAAGCACCAGAATACCAGAGTCACCGCAAAGATCAGGATCAGATAGATGATCTCCCGCGTAGAAATGCTCAGGATATCTCCCACCAAAATAGCGGAATACTTGCTAAAATTGCCCCCCTTGGATAGGATTGCCAGACCGATCGCCGTACTGCAGCTGGCAAAAACAGAAATGATGGTATCGGTCGCCGCCAGATTTTTACGGTTGATCTGATTGATCAGAAAGGCAAATACAATGGCAAACAGCACCATGGACAGATTGGTGTCACTGATACCGCAGACCACGCCGATCGCAATACCGGTCAAGGCAGAATGTCCCAGTGCATCCGAAAAATACGCCATCTTTTTATGGACGATCATAGTGCCCAAGATACCTAAAAGCGGCGTAATGATCAGGATGGCAAGAAAGGCACGACGCATAAAATCATATTGGAATAACTCTGTAAAATAACCTGTCATTATGCTTCCTCCTTCTTTCCTTTATAGCCAGCCTCATAAGGGGCTTCTTTCGCTTCCACCTTGCGCACATGTCCTACATTATTGCCATAGGCATAGGTCGCATCACCAAAGACGCGATGAAACGCCTGGCTTTCATAGACTTCCTTGGGATTGCCGTCTGCCGTGACGGTCTTATCGATCAGTACGACCTTATCGGCATACTTTGCCACATAGTCCAGATCATGTGAGATAATGATGATCGCCATATCGTAATTTTTGCGCAGGTAATCCATCTTTTCATAGAAAAGATCCATACCGTTTTTGTCAATACCGGACACCGGCTCGTCCAAAAGCAAAAGATTTGGCTCGTCCATGACCGCAAGCGATAGTAAGACACGCTGCAATTCTCCACCGGAAAGTTTGCCGATCGGCTGGTCGATCAGATGGTCTGCCTCAAACTCTGCCAAGGCTTCCTTGATCTCCTGATATAACTTTTTATTCTTCAAAAAGACCGGATAATCATAGCGGAAACTCGTGATCAGATCATATACATTCATGGGCGTATTTGGCTCTAAATTCAGTGACTGCGGCACATACCCGATCTTCATTTTTTTCATTTTTCCATTTTCGGTATCGGAAAAAGTAATACTTCCCGTATGGGGAATGTCCCCTAAGATCGCCTTGAGCAGGGTAGACTTTCCCGCACCATTTCGTCCGATGAGCGCCGTCAGGCTGCCACAGTGGATATGCAGATTGATGTGTTCCAACACGACCTGATCGCCAAAGGACACGCCGATATCTTTCATCTTGATACAGTGAAAACCACATGGTTTTTTGATCTTATGCATAAATACTATCTCCTATCTCGCAGCAAAAGCCATCTGTATGGCATCCAAATTTTCCTGCATGTGCTCTATATAACTGTCCTTGTCATAGTCTCCCCTGACCAGAGTCTCTACATAGACGGTATTGGCTGCGGTCTCTGCCTCCACCATATCGCCCATTTCCTTGCCATAGACATCATCCGCAAAAACGACCCGGATACGGTCTCCTGCAATGGCAGACATGACATCCGATACCTCGCCCGCACTGACCTGACGTTCCTCGTCCAGATCCAGGACATAGGATACTTCCAGCCCCAGATCCCTTGTCAGATATTCATAGGCTTCCTGGAAAAGGACCACAGACCGTCCCTTGGTATATTGGGTCATTTCTTCTTCCTGCTTTTCCAGCGCCTGTAATTTTTTCTGGTATGCCTTGGCATTTTTTGCATATGCCTTGCTATGGTCTGCGTCCGCTGCCGCCAGCCCCTCTGCAATATTGTCTACCTGCTTTTCATGCAGGGCAACGCTCATCCATGCGTGGGCATTGTCCTCGATCAGATCCAGTCCCTGACTCGCATTGATGATGGTCAGATTCGGACATGCCTTTGCCACATCGGTAAGAAAGTTTTCGATACCGCCACCATTAACGATAAAAACATCCGCCGTCTGCAAAAGTTTCATGTCTTCCGGTGTCAGTTGGTAATCATGCAGGCAGCCGGTCTGCGGCTCGCTCAGATTTTCCAAATGTATGCCTTCCACGCCATCACAGACATTTAAGGCTGCGATATACATAGGGTAAAAGGATGTGACCACGGTCAGATCCTCTGCCTTAGCATTTTTTTCCTGTTTCTGATAAATAAAAAAAGTACAGCCAAATGCCACCACAAAAATGGCGGCAAGCAGCGCACTCACAAATAATCCTTTATGCCTCTTCTTCATTCTCAATCACCTGATCCATAAAATCCCAGATTATATCTCTTCCCTGTTTTGTCTCCGCAGAAAATGGAACGATAATAGTCTCTTTATCCGCGCCCAATCCCTGACGGATGATCTTGATCTGTTTATCAATCTGGCTTCGTTTGATCTTGTCCAACTTGGTTGCAATGACGATCGGATCATATCCTACATATGCCATCCACTCAAACATCTGCTTGTCATTGGCAGACGGTGCATGCCGGATATCGACCAGAAGAAAGACCGCACGCAGTTTTTCTGAAGTGTTCAGATAGCGCTCGATCATTTGCCCCCATGCCTCCCGTTCTTTTTCGGAAGCCTTGGCATAGCCATAACCCGGCAGATCTACCAGATAGATTTCTTTATTGATATTGTAAAAATTGATCGTCTGTGTCTTGCCCGGCTGTGCCGATGTCCGCGCCAATGACTTACGCATCATCAGCGCATTGATCAGTGACGATTTGCCGACATTGGATTTGCCCGCAAATGCCACTTCCGGCAGTTTATTGTCCGGAAGCATACTCGTCACGCCACAGACCGTCTCCAGTTCCACATTCTTAATGACCATTATGCACTCTTCTCCTGCTCTTCTCCGATGGCTGTAATGCTTCCGCTTTTGTCCTCCAAGAGGAGATTTTCATCCACCATCTCTTTGGTAACATGCACGCTTGTGATCGTCTTATCGGATGGTACTTCGTACATGGAATCCATCATGACGTTCTCCAAGATCGCACGCAATCCTCTCGCACCTGTCTTACGCTCGATGGACTTTCTGGCAACCTCAACCAGGGCATCATGATCGAAAGCCAAGTCCACATCATCCATCTTAAAAAGTGCCTGATACTGCTTGACCAGACTGTTCTTCGGCTCGGTCAGAACACGCACCATATCTTCCTCCGTCAGTTCCTGTAAGGAAACATTGATCGGCACACGTCCGATAAACTCAGGGATCAAACCAAACTTGATGAAATCCTGCGGCAATACCTGCTTTAAGAGCGTAGAAAGGTCATCCTGATTGCGCTCCTTGGTCTCTGACTGGAAACCAATGACATTGCTGTCCAATCGCTCAGAAATGATCTTGTCCAGACCTTCAAAAGCCCCACCACAGATAAAGAGGATATTCTTGGTGTCGATGGAGATCAACTCCTGCTGCGGATGCTTGCGTCCACCCTTTGGCGGCACACTGGCAACCGTACCCTCGATCAACTTGAGAAGTGCCTGCTGCACACCTTCACCGGAGACATCTCTGGTAATGGAAACATTTTCGGATTTCTTGGTGATCTTATCGATCTCATCAATATAGACAATGCCCATCTCGGCTGCCTGGATATCAAAATCTGCTGCCTGGATCAACTTGAGCAGGATGTTCTCTACATCTTCACCTACATAACCTGCCTCTGTCAGTGTCGTAGCATCTGCGATGGCAAACGGTACGCCAAGGACACGGGCAAGTGTCTGTGCCAACAATGTCTTTCCACTACCGGTCGGTCCCAGCACGAGGACATTACTCTTTTGCAATTCCACATCAATGTCCTGTCCGGATGTGATGCGCTTGTAATGATTATACACTGCGACGGACAGTACCTTTTTTGCCTCATCCTGACCGATGACATAATCATCCAGAAAGGCTTTAAGTTCCTGTGGAGTCAAAAGATTGATCTCAAATTCCTCATTTGCCTTTCTTTTAGCGTCTGAATGTTTTCCTTCCTGCTCCGGCTCGTCATACTCCGGCATCAGTCCCTTTTCCATTAAATCTTCTTCTATGATCTCTGTGCAGATGTCCACACATTCATCGCAGATAAACGCCCCATTTGGTCCCGCGATCAACTTGTGTACCTGATTTTGTGTTTTGCCACAAAAGGAACATCTGACCATCTTATCGTCATTCATTCTTCCTGCCATTTTACTTCTCTCATTTCCTTATGATATGCACATTGAGGGTATCCCATACGGGGTACCCTCTTATGCATTACTCTTTCTTTGTGATGATTCCATCGATCAAGCCATAATCTAGGGCTTCATCTGCGCTCATCCAATGATCTCTTTCTGTGTCTGCTGCCACAACTTCGTATGGCTTTCCTGTGTTGTCTGCTAACATCTGATTCAACTTTTTCTTTGTCTTTAAGATGTTCTCTGCAGCGATCTGGATCTCTGTTGCCTGACCCTTGGCACCACCGGATGGCTGGTGAATCATGACTTCCGCATTTGGAAGTGCAAAACGTTTGCCCTTGGCACCACCGGCTAAGAGGAATGCTCCCATACTTGCCGCCATACCAATACAAATCGTAGATACATCACATTTGATATACTGCATGGTGTCATAGATGGCCATGCCCGCAGTCACCATTCCGCCCGGGGAATTGATGTAAAGGTGGATGTCCTTGCTCGGGTCTTCTGACTCCAAGAACAATAACTGTGCAACTACAAGGCTTGCAGTTGTCTCGTTTACTTCCTCCCCCAGAAAGATAATTCTATCTTTCAGCAATCTGGAATAGATATCGTAGGAACGTTCTCCCCTACTATTCTGCTCAATGACATAAGGTATTGTTGCCATATTATGAACCTCTCTTTCCTGACCTTATTACGTCTGATTACTCAGCGTCTTTTGTCTCGTCAGCCTTCTTAGTTGTCTTCTTCGCTGTTGTCTTTTTTGCGGTAGTCTTCTTTGCCGGCTCTTTCTCTTCGTCAGCGGCTGCCTTCTTTGTGGTTCTCTTTGCTCTTTCCTTGACATTCTCCATGATGAAGTCTGCTGCCTTCTGGATAGCGATATCCTTCTTCATAGATTCTCTCTCAGCATCCTGGATGTATTCCTTAACCTTATCCACTTCCATGCCGTATGCTGCTGCCATCTTTTCGATCTCAGCCTCTACATCAGCATCGGTAACTTCAAGATTTTCGTCCTTAGCGATCTGCTCTAATACGAGTGAAGACTGGATTCTCTTAACAGCATCCGGGCGAACCTGCTCCTTGAACTTATCCATGGTCATGCCGGTAAACTGCATATACTGCTCCATAGAAAGTCCCTGCTGCATCATGTTATTTGCAAAATCATTGATCATGCTGTTAACCTGATTGTCGATCATTGCTTCTGGAATGTCCATCTTAGCATCATCGATGATCTTTTCAATTGCTTCATCTTCCTTTGTACGATGTGCATCTGCTTCCTTGCGCTCTGTCAGTTTCTTCTTGACATCTTCCTTGTACTCAGCAAGAGTATCGAACTCAGATACATCCTGTGCGAACTCATCATCAAGTTCCGGTAATTCCTTAGCCTTTACTTCATGGATCTTTACCTTGAATACTGCTGGCTTGCCGGCAAGTTCCTCTGCCTGATACTGCTCTGGGAATGTAACATTTACTTCTACGTCGTCTCCGGCAACCTTGCCTACTAACTGATCTTCAAAGGTATCAATGAAAGAATGAGATCCGATCTCTAAGTCGTAGTTCTCGCCCTTTCCGCCTTCAAATGCTACATCATCTACAAATCCTTCAAAATCGATCACTGCGGTATCGCCATTCTCGATCGGACGCTCTACAGAAACAGTTCTTGCGTTGTTGTTTCTCTGTGTCTCGACCTCTGCGTCTACTTCTTCATCAGAAACGCTTGTGTCAATCTTGGTAACGGTAACGCCCTTATACTTGCCAAGTGTAACTTCCGGCTTAACAGCAACTTCTGCTGTATAGATAAATGGCTTGCCCTTCTCTAACTGTACGACATCGATAGATGGCTGTGAAACGATCTCAAGACCGCTCTCGTCATATGCCTCAGGATATGTCTCCTGTAAAAGGATGTTGGCTGCATCTTCGTAGAATACTTCTACGCCATACATCTTCTCAACCATGGCTCTCGGAACCTTGCCCTTACGGAATCCCGGCATAGAGATGCTCTTCTTCTGCTTGTTGTATGCAGCGTCAAGTGCCTTCTCTAAACGCTCAGCCTCAATCTCAACTGTGAGTTTTGCCATATTCTTCTCTAATGTTTCAACCTGTACACTCATTTAATTCATTTCCTCCTTAAAATTGTAACTCATGTACTAATCACCTATAATAGAACCTCTATTATAAAAAGGACATTCAGCCCTTGTGCAGTCATTGGGATATTATATCACACCATATTTTAAATAGCAATAAGGAAAACCAATGAAAAATAGGGGCTTTTCAAGGCATCCAGACCTCGAAAAACCCCATTTATTTTTCCTGTCAAAAATTATGCTTGTGTTTGATTTGCCGGGTTGCGGGAACTGTCTTTCCACAGCCGTTCTGCGGTCGGTGTCCAGTTCTTTGCGTAGTCCTCACATTTAGCACATAGATGCTCTACCGTCTCCGGTGACTGCAAGTCTGTGGAACGTGCCCCTGTGGCTTCTACCATCTTTTGCAGAGCCTCCGGGTTTTCCAACATCGGACATGGGCGCAGATGGTTGTCGTTGAACGGCTGACCATCATGATATGCCATAAAGATCGGTGACTGTAATACCTCAAGCAGGGTATTGTGGCGGATATTGGTATTGGAATAATGGATAAATACACAAGGATCACAATCTCCGTTGGCATTGATATGTAGATAGCGTCTGCCTCCGGCGATACAGCCGCCCACATATTCTCCATCGTTCTGGAAGTCCATGGCAAAGAGTGGTTTTGTCACACGCACCTCCCGGATCTTGTGGTACATATATTCTCTCTGCTCCGGTGTCGGCAGAAGTTCCGGTGCTGCATCATTTCCGACCGGCATATAGTGGAAATACCATGCAAAGTAAGCCCCCCAGTCGATCATCTGGTCAAAAAAGGCATCACTGGCAATGGAATCTAAGTTCTGGCTGGTATAGCAGCAACTGATACCAAACGGAAGTTTTCTTTCTTTCAAATATCCCATCGCGCGAACAGCCTTTTCATAAGTACCGTTTCCACGTCTGCCATCCGTTGCCTCCTCAAATCCCTCAACAGAGATCGCAGGCACCAGATTTTTGACATCCAGCATCTGATCTGCAAACTCTTCATCGATCAGAGTACCGTTGGTAAAGGTCAGGAACTGACAATCATGGTGTTTTCTGCAAAGTGCGATCAGATCTTTCTTGCGCACAAGCGGTTCGCCACCGGTATAGATATAAAAATATACGCCCAGTTCCTTGCCCTGCATGATGATGGAATCGATCTCATCAAATGTCAGGTTCAGTTTGTTGCCATACTCTGCCGCCCAACAACCGGTACATTTTAAGTTGCAGGCAGAAGTCGGATCCAAAAGGATCGCCCACGGGATATTGCAGTTATATTTCTTGCGCATTTCCTCCTGGGTCTGCCAGCCGATAAAGTTGGCATTGAGGAAGAAATTCTCAAACATGGCTTTGACGACCTCGGTATCAGTATCCTTTAATACACGCATCATCAACTGATTCATGTTATTGTCCGGATCGTCGATGACCCGACGAAATGCCTCTCTTTGCTTTCCCATCATATTCGGATCATCGCCTGCAAACTGATCGACGATGTCGAGTAATTTGACAAGATTCTTTTCCGGATCTTTTTCAATATATCCGAATGCTTTTTTCAGTCCAAATTGAACTAATTTACTTGATCTGTTCATATGAAACACCAGCCATTTCCTTAAATTTTTTATTACTATAACGCTGGTCGTTCCCTCATAAAACAGACAAAATGCCCCGATGTCTAAAATTTTGACACCAAGGCACATTTGTAGTAATTTTATACATTTTTGTCCTGGAAGGTGACCAGGGTACTCTGTAAACTACCCTCCATAAAATGGACATAATCACTCAGGCGCACCGTTTCTTCATCCGGCATGCCCTCATCCAGCCAATCCAAAAAGAAATTGACGATCATGCGCGTATAGACATGTTCGATGAATTCGGCCTTGCCCTCCGCCAAAGTCTCTGCCTCCTCATAGGTCAGGATCAGTTTGTGGATGGCGGGCAGCATCTGCCGGTAAATAAACTGCTCATAATAAAGACGGTTCTGCGAATCGTAGGCATGTAAGACCTGCTGTCCACGAAAACGGAAAAAGACGAACAACTGCTGCAACTGCTCTTTCCAGTCTGTATCCGTCTTGTCATAACGCTCTAAGAATTTCTTTAACTCATTATCCAGCGTCCACTCCATCAGATCATAAATATCTGCGAAATGATAGTAAAATGTCTGCCGGTTGATACCGCATTTTTCTGCCAGATCCTTAACCGTGATATGGTCGATCGTGTGCTCCTGTAACAATTCCATAAAAGTATCTGCAATGGCAGCCTTTGTAAACTCTTTCATGTATGTATCCCTCACATTTTTTTTATAAAGGAAAAGAAAAAAGCGGCCCCGGGATAGTCCCGAGGCTGCTCTCTAAGGTCTGGGCAAACTTATTTGCTCATTTCCTGTTCCTGCTTCATGATCATCTTCTTGACCATTTCACCACCGATAGAACCTGCCTGCTTTGATGTCAACTCACCGTTGTAACCATCCTTAAGTGGCACGCCAATCTCGCTGGCAACCTCCTGCTTAAAACGATTCATGGCATCCTTTGCTTCAGGAACTGCCATTCTGTTAGAATTTGAGTTTGAAGATCCGCTCATGTTCATTACCTCCAGATTTATTTTAAGACAAATCTTCTGACACCGGATCTTGTCTGATGTCTTCTGTAGAAGATTTATCTAATGCTAGTATGAACATAATACGGGAAAATATAGTTGGAAATTATTAGTATCTCTTATGCACCATAACTGTAGATAAACTTATCGCCAAGAGCAACTGCCGTCTCATGGTCTGAAAAATATTCTACGATGGCTAGTGCAAATTCGATCGCTGTTCCCATGCCGCGGCTGGTGATGATATTGCCATCCCGCACAACGGCATCTGTCTTGTAATTGCAGCCCGGCATCTTTTCTGCAAAGCCCGGATATGAAGTTGCATCCCTGCCCTCCAAAAGTCCGATCTGTCCCAAGACGCTCGGTGCAGCGCAGATCGCTGCGATCAGTTTTCCTTCTGCATCAAATAATTTAAGGGCATCTGTCACCGCCGGACTTGCTGCCAGATTCGGTGTGCCCGGGATCCCGCCTGGCAAAACGATCCCATCATAATCTGCCCAGTTCAACTCTGAGATCAGCTTATCTGCACAAAAGGCAATATTGTGTGATCCTGTCACATAAGGATCACCGGAAATGGATACGGTATCAATATCCATTCCCCCACGACGCAATACGTCTACCACAGTAAGTCCTTCGATCTCTTCACAGCCGTCTGCCATACAAATTGCTACTTTACTCATATCTTTTCCTCATTTCTTTCTTTTGTTTTCTTCCTTCTTTCCATGGGCTCCCGCCTGCGCTATAATATGAGAAAAAGTGCCAAAGGAGAATCGCATGGAAATCGAACGTAAATTTTTGATCAAAGATCTGCCAAAGGATCTGACCTCTTATCCCTGCAGTCAGATCGAACAGGCTTATTTAAATGAAAATCCTGTACTTCGCATCCGCAGGAAGGATGATGATTATATCCTTACCTACAAATCCAAAGGGATGATGGCAAGGGAGGAAAGTGAATTCCCGCTTACCAAGGAAGCCTACGAACATCTGCGCGCCAAAGCCGATGGTAAGATTATCAGCAAGACCCGGTATTTTATCCCGCTTGCGCCTCACACCATCGAACTTGATGTCTTTCATGGCGATATGGAACCGCTCATCATGGTGGAGGTGGAATTCGCCTCCATCGAGGAAGCCAATGTCTTCCTGCCACCGGACTGGTTCGGTCAGGATGTCACTATGGATCGCCGTTATCATAATGTAAATATGGCTCTCTACCAATAGTTTATCTGGCGCGGTTCAATTCATACCGCGCCTTTGTTCTAAGGCAGGCTTCCAGTTGCAGGATGCGGTCTTCCAGCCGCCCATCCTCAATGATCTCATCTATGGATGCCGCCATCTGATTGATCAGATGATCGTCCAGTTCCTCCTCCATCTCGGTCACGATATCATATTTTCTGCCATAGGTATCTGCATCTAAAAAATCCAGAAAATGCGGGTTGACACCCTGTAATTCTGCGTCAACTTCCGGCTCTTTTGCCACAGGTCTTTCCGGCTGTCCTGCCGCTTTTTTCGCAAGCACTTTCTGATCCTGTGTCATGGCTTTTGTACTGTCGCCCGCGGATGCCATATCTTCCGGCTGGCAGATGGTCTCTGCCGGGGATGCTATATAGGCAAAACGATATTCCTGCTCTACCTCCGGGTACTTTTCATGGTCTACCGGACTAATGAACATATCGTATGGTCGGACATAAGTCTGGTAATCTCCATACAAAGCCTGATAAACGACATATAATTCTCTGGTCTCCGAATGTCTTGCCACGGCAAGAATCTGATATGTCTTATTTTTAAAATGCCGGTAGATCTCTCCCGGCATGGGTCTGCCCTGCGGCATAAACTTCACCCTCTATCCTATCTTATTTTACAAAGGTATTGGTCTCATAAATGCATTTTGCCAAATCCTTTGTCGCAAAATCTACCACTACAATACCATAAGATGTCCCTGCTTGCCAGTCATAGGATAAGAGATAATCGTTGATGGTCGTGGCATATTTCTTTGGATGTCCTACCTTACCGCTGCCACTGGTCGAGGTAAAGTTAATGGAAAAGGTATCATCCGCCGCCTGACAATTTTCCAGGTCATCCACAATGGCATCCAGTTTGTCGGACGTGTCATAATTATAGCGGTCCTGCACCCACAAAGAGGCACTGTCACTAATGGCAGAGAGTGCATACGGCACATCCACGATCTCCCGGTCTCCCTGGTCTTCCCAGTAAAAATGCAGTCCGCTCTTTTGCTGACCAAGTTCCATGGCATCCTCAAAACGTGTTGCCAAAACGATCTTGCCCCGCACCTGCTCCAGAGTCGGAATCTCGTTGGCAAGATACCACATTTGTGGGTTCCGATCGATCTGTTCATACAAAAGTTTTTGTACCTGTGCCACATCATCCTTGCTGTTTTCCGCCTTCATACAAAGAATGACCGTCTCGGACGGATGTTCCTGCAAAAAGGCATAGACATCCGATAAGACATTGGACAGTTTGAGTGCTTTTGCAAAAAGTCCGCCGCCCTCTTTGCACTTTGCAAAATTGTGCTTCAAGATCAGTGTCTGCTCATCTTCCTTGCCGTCTAAGACCAGACGCATGTCAAAATAGCGGTAGCCATCGACCAACTGCTGTGCGATGCTGGTGTCCTGACATTGAAAGATATAGCGCATGCCTACATACTGTGTCGCGCTGTCATGCGTGCCCGGAATGGAGATCGAACTCAGCATCGTTTCCCCATCAATGTCTGCCATCCAATCCTCTGCATGATCTTCTGCCGCCTGCACGCTTGATCCATCCATACCGGCAAATACCGATAGCGACAAGACCAGTGCCAGAGCCACTGCTCCCCATTTTCTGAAAAATCCCCTCATAATTAAAAACCTCCTGTTATAAGCACTTCCCCAAGTGCCATTATGATAAGAATATAGTATAGCATAATCCACCGGAAAAAAAGCAAATTTTTTACTTCTTTTTCTTACTATATATTATAATAGAAAACAGAAAAGAAAATAATACAAAGAAAGGATTTTTTCATGATTGATCGTCATTCTTTATTAGCACTCAATTTTTATAAAAAGTCCCCCTTTACCGGGAGCGACGGCAATATGCGCTACCGCGTGGAAAAAATAGAGTTCCCCATCCCGGATACGGAGGATGAAAAAGAAGTCAAACTGCAAGCCACCATCTGGCCGGGACCTTTCGCCTTTGCTAAGACGGACGAAGAAAAAATGACACGCCAGACAGCAGACTTTTCCGAAGAAGGTCTCTGTGCTCTTGTCGACTGGCTAAACGAAAAACAACCGGAGTTTTGATGCTCCGGTTGTCTTTATGTATTCGTTTTCTTTTATCTCTTTGCATGCATGGAAAATGCATCCATATCGTAATGATCCAGATTTTCATGGATACCACGCTCATCCGCTTCGGAAAGAATCGTCTCACGGTTCTTTTTGAAAGAAGCCTGTGGACGGAAAGCACTCGGTCCGCCGACACAGCCGCCCTCACAGATCATACCCTCGATAAAGTCTTCCGGCAATCTGCCGACCTTCATCAAAAGCAATGCCTTCTTACACTCTGCGGCACCGTTACACTTGTTGACGGTCGCTGCGATCTCATCATCGCTTTCTTTCAAACTCTGCAAAACTGCCTCGGTAACACCACCGGAATTTGCAAAACGCTTGCCGTAGATGGATGACTCCTGATAAGAGTTGTCGTCCTCCTCCAATTCTACGTTTCTCGCATGCATGATGGCACGGATCTCACTGTAGGTCAGTGCATAGTCTGCATTGCCCTCAATGGCATGATCCTTGACCTCGGATTTCTTGGAGATACAAGGTCCGATAAATACGGTAACCGCATCCGGTTCTTTTGCCTTTAACATACGGGATACGGCACACATAGGTGAAATGGTCGTTGATACATTTTCGATCAGTTCCGGGTAATGCTTCTTTACCATGTTGACAAATGCAGGGCAGCAGGAAGTGGTCATCTTCTTGCCATTCTTGTATGCTTCTGCCCATTCCTCTGCTTCGTAGGCTGCTGTCATATCACCGCCAAGTCCTACTTCCACAAGATCGGTAAAGCCGACTGCCTTCATGGCTTTCTTCCAACTGTTCATGGTGATATGCTCACCGAACTGTCCCTCGGTCGCCGGTGCAACCAATGCATATACCGGATGCTCTGACTTGATCGCCTTGATGACATCCACAATAAAGGTCTTGGAACCAATGGCACCAAACGGACATCTGTGAATACAAAGTCCACAGCGGATACACTTTTCTTCGTTGATCACGGAAATGCCGTTCTCGTCATAACTGATGGCATCGACCGGACAGGAGAACTTACACGGACGCTTTAAGGCTGCGATCGCATGGTAAGGACAAGCCTGGGCACATTTACCACATTCCTTACACTTGGAAGCGTCAATATGGGAACGATGGCGTCCCATCTCGATCGCACCAAAGTTACATGCGTTGATACATGCCTTTCCGATACAGTTCTGGCAGTTGTCGGTTACAACATAACTGGAGATCGGGCAATCTTCACATGCAGAACTGATGACCTGAACGATATTGCCGTCGTCATGCATGCCCGGTGCCTTTCCCTCTGCCAGGCGGACTCTCTGGCGGATAATTTCTCTTTCTTTATAGATACAGCAACGGAACTGCGGTGTTGGTCCCGGAATCAAAGACTGCGCAATGCCGTCCCTCTTCTCTTCCAATTCATCTGCAAATGCTAATTTGGCTACTTCATAAAGTACATCATGTTTGATCTTAATTACATTTTCGTCAGCATACATTTGGTATGGTTCCTCCCTTTTTTCAATACTTGTGTGGTTGGTCTGTTACTTTTGTCAAAAAAATAACAATCTTATATTGGTAATATAACACGGCTCAGGGAAACTGTCTATAAATCCACCTCATGTACTCAAAAAAGACCAACAACTAACGCAGTCTCTGATTGATCTTTTGCTTGGTCTTCATATCATACATACGCCGGTCTGCCAGCATATATACTTTTTGCACGGATTCCTTTGGACACTCGCTGCTTTTTGCCACGCCATATGCTGCCTCAATATTAAAGGTCAGTTCGCTGGATCTCCGCTTCTCCAGACGCACCATTTTATTTAAGCACTGGTCGATCTGTGGAAACTGTTCCTGGCGGACTAAGACTAAGAACTCGTCGCCGCCCATACGGAATACCTCACCCATACCGGAAAAGGCATCCTGTAAGATGGCTGCAAATTCCTGCAAGAGTAGATCTCCCTGGACATGTCCCAGAGAATCATTGATGGTCTTTAAGCCGTTGAGATCCATGTTGATCAAGGCATACTCCGCATCTCCTGCATCCAGTTCGTCAAAGCGTTCATTGCACTTGGTACGGTTGTAAGTACCACAGAGTTCATCGTGATATGCACGGTCAGCCAGCCACTCCTGCTCTGCCTCATGTACCAGAATACCATAGATGTAGAAGATATAACTTACGACCAGCATAACGATAAAGAGCAGGGTTCCCACCGGAATGATACTGATGGTCAGAAGTTCATTGTCCTGCATGACATATTTGTGCAGATTAAAACGAACCAGATCGATTGCCACACTCACGCACAGGATCACTACACCGATATGTAAGGCTCTTTCCGAACGGTCACGTTTTTTTTCTTTATCATATCCGGTCAGCGCCACCAGGAATAGGGAAATGCCGCCAAAGAGGTGGAAGTATCCCAAGAATCTCGGATAATGCTCGATATTCAAAAAGTGCAAAATAGTCGAAACTACAAAGAACAGTCCCATCAGCATAGCCGATGCATATGCCAGTTGCTGTTTCCAGACCGCCACATGCTTTCGCATTTCCGCGATCATTAAGATAAAACTGATCGGTGCCAGATACAGGGTCAGGTACTCCACCGTCGTGTTGGAAGCCAGATCGATCTTGAAGATCTCAAACACCTTCATATTGCACATGGACCAGATGCCCATCAAAAAACTAAAGATCCCGATATACAAAAGACGCACATACAACTTGCTGTAGCAGACAGCGACCGCACTGACAATGGTCATGACTGCTCCCAATAAGATCAAAAAGCTCCCCACAAAGGTACTGAGCAGATGCTGTCTTGCAAACTCCCGATAGACCTCACTGGTCGCTGTCACCGTCGGATTGGTGATATTGGTAAAAGCGTCCGGCTCACGCACATTTAAGGTAATGACAAAGTCTTTACCGGAAACATTGTCCGGCAGGTCTATAAAATGATAGCCGCTGCCTACCACCCAGTTCTTCTCGGCATACTCCTGTCCATAATGATAGATCTGTCTGCCGTCGATCTCCACATCGATCGTGGACAGATAACACAGAAATGTCATGGTCTGGTGCAGAGTCATATCCTTAGGGAAACTTCCCATCAGGACAATCTCATCCCCCACCTGTAAATGTGAGAACTTGTATGCCGCCAGTGTGTCCTCCTTCGCTAACGCTTGTCCGTTTACACTGACCTGCCAGCCCTCTGCCAGTTCCAAGATCTCCGATGATGTCGAGTTCTGGCATAGCATCCATGCAAAAAATAAAACCCAGATCAAAGTCGCCGCAGCTGACAAGAGTGCCACTATGAATTTGAACGTTTTCTTTTTATTTTCCAGTCTTGTCCCCATGATAATGCCCCCTACTATTATCCTCTTAAAGGCATTGTATCATATCCCTCCCCTGCGCTCCAACAAATACGACAATTTTTAGGCAATTTTTTATATTTCTTTCTATAAATATGATATACTCCTTGTATCAAAGCAAAGGAGCATCTCATGGCAGGAAAAATAAAGAAAAAGCACCGCGGTCTGCGCTTTTTGTGTGGTCTGATCTTATTTTTAATAGCGCTCAGTGTCATCGGCACTGTTTTTTTATTGCGCCGCAATGTCACTGCCACTTTTACTCCGGTGGACTATGCCGAGAGTAACGAAGCTCTGGCAAATCCTTATACCGGCTGGTATCACACCTACGAGTATGAGATCTCCGACGAGACATCTTTTGACCCATCCACCGTGGACTATGCGTTGGTTCTGGATAATTCCACACGCCTCTGTCTTGTCCGCATCAACCTCAAAAATTATGCCGCCGGTGCCATATCCGATCATGGACTGGCTGACATCCGCGCCATTTTGAGCACCTGGGCGGCGACCGACAAGCAGATGATCCTGCGTTTCTGCTATGATACGACCGGCGACAATTCTATCAGCGAGCCTTCCGACCTGACCACCGTCTATCGCCATATGGAACAGGTGTCCGACATCATCAATGACTATGCCGCACACATCTACCAGTTGCAGGGGATATTTGTCGGTGCGCAGGGTGAGACACTCTCATCGCCAAGTCTGACGGATGCCACCCTTGCCGACCTGACAGACTACTATGCTTCCCTAACCGACAAATCGCTCTATCTGGGCTTGCACGATGCCGGGCAATATTTGCAGGCGATCGGACAGACCAGTGTACCACCGACCCTTTTTACTTCCGACAAGACCCTTTTCTACCGTCTGGGACTTTTTAACGATAGCCTGACGTCTGCCCTATCAAATGCAGAGGCAGAAGCCACATCTGCGATCGCATCCTTTGCCCCATGCGGCGGCTCTGTCGCGGCAGACCCTTCGCTGGCAGACGCAGCCACCGCCATCCAGATGCTTCAGGCACGCCATATTTCCTATCTGAACGCCGAGCAGACGGAAAGCACGCTGACATCCTGGAAAAGCCAGACCTACACTTCTTCCGATGCCTACAATGGTCTTACCCTGTATGATTATATGACGACCCATCTGGGTTACCGCTATGTCCTGCGGGATGCAGCCCTATCTTTTAACACCTGGAAAAACGAAAGCGGAAGTCTCACGCTTTCCATAGAAAATGTCGGTTTTTCCGTTTCTTACATGCCATATGATGTGTGCCTGCTCATGCGCAATCAGGACACGGAAGAAATGATCACCCTTCCACTGGATACGGATAATCGCAGTTGGAATCCGCAGGAAACGACCACCTTAAAGCAGTCCCTTGCCCTGCGGGATTATGACAAAGGTACTTACAGCCTTTATCTTTTGGTACAGAATCCTTCTAGCGGAGAGGTCATCAAACTGGGAAATACCATGCCTCTGACCTCCAACGGCTACATGATCGGAAGCCTTGTGATCGAATAAATCAGATTTTACAGTAAAAAGTTTACAATTTATTCTTGACTTCATGTGTAAAAACAGATAGAATACTATTTGCGCGCAGGAGTGGCGGAATTGGCAGACGCGCAGGCTTCAGGTGCCTGTGGTAGCAAT